>Ga0209013_10000751_pt1 | contig 29536 bp, 24 predicted proteins | sample Cruoilmetagenom2_FD_187291 | JGI IMG/M metagenome (GOLD analysis project Ga0209013, IMG submission 187291) | Oil polluted marine microbial communities from Coal Oil Point, Santa Barbara, California, USA - Sample 2 (SPAdes) (version 2) | ecosystem: Environmental > Aquatic > Marine > Oil seeps ...
GTGCGGAACCTTCTTCGGGTCGAACAGCGACCACTGCCAGTCTTTCTCGACACGCTCCATGAAGAGGTCGGGGATCCAGTTGGCGATGTTCAGGTTGTGTGTCCGGCGAGCGTGGTCGCCTGTGTTGTCACGCAATTCGAGAAAGTCTTCGATGTCGGCGTGCCATGACTCAAGATACACACACGCTGCGCCCTTGCGGCGCCCACCCTGGTTGACTGCCGCAACCGACGAGTCGAGAGTGCGCAGCCACGGCACGATGCCGTTGGAGAGCCCGTTGGTCCCTTGAATCAGGCTTCCCTTGGAGCGAACGCGGTGCCAGGCAACGCCGATGCCGCCGGCGAACTTGGACAGCTTGGCAATATCCGTATAGCGCTTGTAGATGCCCTCGAGGCTGTCTTCGGGCGAATCGAGCAGATAGCAGCTCGACATCTGGCTGTGCGCCGTACCTGAGTTGAACAATGTTGGGCTCGACGGCAGATATGCCAGCGACGACATGAGGTCGTAGAACTTCACGACTTCGTCGATCTCAGTGGAGAGCCCACACGCAACCCGGAGAAAGAAGTACTGCGGTGTCTCGATGACGTCGCGGCGTTCGGGATGGCGCAGAAGGTAGCGGTCGTAGACCGTACGCAAACCGAAGAACTCGAACAGCCGGTCACGATCGCTGTTGATCGCTGCGTTGAGCGTCGGAGCGTTGGCCTCGACGAATTCGAGGACGGCGTCCGCCACGAGACCCTCGGCGTTGCCGACCTTGATCGACTCGGAGAACCACGGGATGTTCTGGTTCCGAACTTCCTTGTCGATCACCGTCGCCAGCAGTCGTGAAGCGAGCTTGGAATAGTTCGGCTCCTCGACGATGAGGCCGGCCGCTGTACGAATCGAGAGTTCGTCGAGTTCGCGAGTGCTGGCACCATCGGCCAACGACGAGATCGTTCGGGTGGCGACGCGCATGGGGTCGACGCCCAGCAATCCCTCAGACGCACGGGCAATGGCGTTGACAATCTTGTTGACATCGACTGGTTCGAGCGCACCGCTGCGTTTCATTACTCGCATGCCACCCGCCGCGAGCGGTGCTGAACTGCCTTCGGCCTTCGCTGTCTCGGCCTTTGATGTGTCAGTCAGAGTCGGTGCCGACCCATTGTCTGCATTTGCCCCGATGTTGTCTTCGATCAATGTCACCAATTGCTCCCAAATTCCCTCGTCATCAACCAGATTCGTTCGATTTCCACTCGTGTCGCCGTGTACCAAAAAGTGCCAGAGACCACCAGATGTCGCGGTCAGTGCCCAACCCCGACACCACATGTCGTAGTGATGGGTTCGTAATTACAGCAGTGAAACTACGAGGGTGTCAACAGTTACCCGATAAAGGGTCAGCACGCTGGTGCTTGGACGTCTTCGACGCGTCGAACATCGGCCAATTCGGCCTCGACGTGCAACCTCGACCACACCGCGTCGACGGTTTCGGCCGTCGCGTAGATGAAATCAACGCCCCGTTCCGCGTGACTCCGTTGCGCGTGACCCCAATCAGCGTGTCGACGTTTGGCCGGGTCACGTTCGGCTTCGGCATGCCAGATCGTCTCCACCTGGAGCAGCGTTCCGTCACGGCCGCGGATGTTGTTTTCTCGAAATTCCAGCGTTGTGCGCCATCCCGCCCGTTCGAGGTCACGTCGGTCTGCCTGCTGAAGTACGGCACCGTGTTGGCGCTGGCGGCGGACGCTCTTGGAAGATCGCTGGACCATGTGCCCATCATGAACAAACATCCCTGTGGATCGTCAGTCCAAACTAGGTGTGAATTCGAGCCGATTTCCTGGGGACAAACCCCGGATTCCTGTGGGCTCGTTGTGGGCAGAGCCCACCCGCTGGTCTAGAGCTCGCCGAGCAGGTCTTCACACTCGAGCAGAGCATCGAGGAAATTCGGGTCTGACGGATCCAGCGCTTCGAGTAGCAGCTCGCCACTTGGATCGGCGATGAGATCTGCAATGGAAAATTCAGGGACATCGGCACCGTTGTCTCGAAGGCAGTCGAAAAGCGCCACGAGCGCGTCGATCTCGCTTTCCCCTGATGGTGGGAAGAAGTCAGTCCCGTCGTTGTCCGAGCACGACGCTCCGACTGCTGGGACCTGGAGATCGACGAGATATGAGTTCACAACCGACTCTGCGCAGGGAATCGACAGATATGCAGTGTGCCCCTCGGCCTCGACCATGTAGAGGACACCCGATGTCAGCGAGTCGGCCAACTCGACGGACCACTCATACGGGGTCGCAGGATCACCGGTGTTGCCGACGACGAGGATCGCCGGTGCACCGTCGGCCGGGCCGATGATCAACGGGTCGACAGCCGAGGAGACCCCAATGCAAGACGTACTGGCCCGCAAGAAGTCGTCGAAGTACACCGACTGGGACGCCGCTGCATCGACCTCTGCTCGTACCTCGTCAACGGGCAGGCGCTGCGGATCATCGGCGCAACTGATGAAGCCGTTCGCCACTTGTGAATTCGAGTAGGAGCCATCCGGGTCACGGCCGGCGTATGAATCAACAAGCGCCTGCAGGAGCGTTCCGTCCGAGTCGTTGTCGGCGAGATAGAGCGCGTCAGCGAGTACCGGCCACATCTGCTTGCTGTAGAGCGCGGCAGCAACGCCAAGTTGCAACTCGCCCGGGGTGAGGACCCGATCAACGTCGTCAGTCTTGAAGCTGCCTGCCGCTGCAATCTCATCGACGAGGCCGGTGTACACATCGAGCGCTGGGCCGAGATCTCCGAGCACGCAATCGTCGTCAGAATCGCACGCGTTCGCAAAACTCTCCAAGGCGTCGTCGAATCCCGCACCCTGCTCGCCGTCGAGTTCGCCAAGATCATTGGTCGGCTTGACGCCTCCATCCAGGACGAGTGCACGGACGTTGTCAGGAAACAGCTCCGCATATGTTGCGCCAAGTCGAGTCCCGTATGAGAACCCGACATACGACAACTCCTCATCACCGAGAGCGTCCCGGATGAGGTCGAGGTCGCGGGCGGCATTGTTGGTGCCGACGTGCGCCGCGAGTTCGATCGTTTCGACGGTGCAGGTCTCTGTGAAGCCGTTCGCATCAGCGACCAGATCGGCCCACCCTTCATCGTCGCCGGAAGCGAGCAAAGGCACCTGGTCGTCGAGATCATCGTCGCATTCGACCGCAGTACTCATTCCGACGCCCCTGGGGTCGAAACTCACGAGATCGAACCGGCTCGCCACTTCGTCAGGTACGAGAAGCGCCGCATTGGCAAGGAAATCGATTCCTGATCCACCGGGACCTCCGGGGTTGAACACGAGTGACCCAATCCGTGTTCCACGGTCTGCGGTCGGCACCCTGGCAAGAGCGATTTCGATCAGTTCGCCATCGGGCAGCTCATGGTCGAGAGGCACCATGAGTGTGGTGCACTCGATGTCGACAAGCGCGCTGCCGACATCGGCGCACGGCGCCCATGCGAGAGTCCCGCTGTCGAGCTCGACATCAGGTTCGACCGGAGAGTTCTCGGAGCCGATGAGAACATTGGCCTCAACGGCCGTGACATCGCGAGCAGCGCTCGAACAGGAAGCCAGCACCACAGCACCCAGGGCGACGATCGCGATGCTGATTCGAGACACATCACGACGCTACTGCTCACCAGAACGCCAACGGAGTCAGGCCCAGCGGCCAATGTGCATAGCCGTTCTCACCCGATCCATTTTGGAGAGAATCCCTTCGGCGGTCCCGTCGCGATGTCGATCGCTTCTTCCGGCGAGGACGTCAGTTGGGCAATGCCAGCATGGCGACCGCGGACGAATCCAGCCTCCACGGACTTCGCGATAAAGCTGAACAATGCTGCGAAGTAGCCGTCGACATCGAGGAACACCACCGGTATCGAAATCAGACCGAGCTGGTTCCATGTGATGACCTCAAACGCTTCATCCATCGTGCCGAATCCTCCTGGGAGCACAACGATGCCATCGGACAATGCGACCATGCGAGCCTTGCGTTCATGCATCGAACCGACGATTTCAAGCGTCGTTAGGCCGTCATGACTCACTTCGGCGGCAACCAGGTGCTCCGTCATGACGCCGGTCACCTGGCCTCCACGGCCGATCGCAGCATCTGCAACCGCTCCCATCAGACCGACATCACCGCCCCCGTACACGAGCTGATGATCGCCAACTGCGACGGCCGCGCCCAACGCCGCAGCCGCCCTTCGAAATCCAGGATTAGATCCCGAGCTCGAACCGCAAAAAGCGCCGATCGCAGCCATCGCGACATTGTGCCAGATGTCGGCTTTGGGGCTTCCGTGCATAATGCGGCCGGCGATGTCGGCCAGTAGCGTCAGTTGAATGAACGAGTCGATCGCCGCTCCTGACTTGCAAGCCGCTGCTGACGCAATCGACCTCGCTGACGGTGTGGTCCGCAAGGCTGTTCGCCAACTGGCTGAGTCAGGTGGCCCTGATAAAGAACAAGTCCTTGCGTACGACATCGCGCACGCGGCCTCCGGAGTCGCCACCGCCCGGTCACTTCTCGACTACGGCTTCAAGGGTGACGTCGAAGCGAAAATCACCTGCGCCTTTGCAGCCGACATGCTGCACGACCTGGCTGGCAAAGTCCTCGGCCGTGAGAACTTGTGGGGCGTCGGGAGCGACCCGCTCGCGGGCGCCCATACCTTCATCAACCACTTTCGGGCTCCCGAGTTCTTGGCGTCGCTGGCCGAGCAGCCAGGTCCCCGCCATCTCGACAGTGACATGGAAATGGTCGCAGACACGTTCAGCGCCTTTGCGAACAACGTCATTGCTCCTCACGCTGAGCACGTCCACCGCACCAACGGCGACGTACCTGAGGAGATCGTGACCGGGCTCGCCGAACTCGGCGCATTCGGGCTCAGTGTCCCTGCCGAATACGGCGGCTACAGCGAGGGCGGTGACTCGGAGTACATCGCCATGGTTGCCGCCACCGAAGAACTCTCGAGAGCCAGCCTCGGGATCGGTGGTTCGCTGATCACCCGACCAGAGATCCTGACGAGAGCCCTGATCAAGGGCGGTACCGAAGAACAGAAGCACCATTGGCTACCGAAGTTGGCCACGGCCGAGGTCATGCCGGCAGTAGCCGTCACCGAACCTGACTACGGCAGCGATGTGGCCGGTATCAAGGTCACGGCTACGCCCGCTCCGGGCCCGAACGGCGAAGACGGTTGGATCATCAATGGCGTCAAGACCTGGTGCACGTTCGGCGCCCGCGCCGATGCACTGACTCTGCTCGCACGGACTGACCCCGACCGTTCGAAGACACACCGGGGCTTGTCGCTGTTCATCGTTCCGAAACCTCGTGGCGACAGTCACGGGTTCGAGTTCACTCAGCCGGGCCCCGTGGTCGACGGCACGGAACGTGTTGGCAAGATGGAGGGCCGCCCGATCGACACCATCGGCTATCGCGGCATGCACTCATACGAGGTTGCACTGGAAGACTGGTGGGTACCGGCCGAGAATCAGCTCGGCGGCGAAGACGGCCTCGGAAAAGGCTTCTACTTCCAGATGGCCGGCTTCGAGAACGGCCGCCTTCAAACGGCGGCTCGTGCCGTCGGCGTCATGCAAGCGTCGTATGAGGCCGCTCTCGACTACGCCGAGAATCGCAAGGTATTCGGGCAGTCAATCCTGGAATACCAGCTGACACAGGCCAAGCTCGGCCGTATGGCCGTGCTCATTCAGGCCGGTCGACAGTTCGCCTATGCGGTGGCGACCCTGATGGCCAAGGGCGAGGGAGCGATGGAGGCGTCGATGGTGAAGGCCTACGTCTGCAAGGCGGCCGAGTGGGTCAGCCGCGAGGCGATGCAGATCCACGGAGGAATGGGCTACGCCGAGGAATTCCCGGTCAGCCGCCTCTTCGTCGACGCACGCGTGCTGTCGATCTTCGAAGGCGCCGACGAAACCTTGTGTCTGAAGGTCATTGCCCGCCAACTGATCGCCGCCAACACCAATTAGTGATCCCGAATGCGTGAACATGTTCACGCATTCGGGTTGATACGCCGGGCCGTTCAACCGGTTAGTTCCGCCGCTAGTTGAGCGACCGACTGGATCCGTTCGAAGTCAGCGCCCACATGGTCGTCGTAGGGGTCGAGCAGGATCGGATGTAGCCCGGCACAGCGAGCAGCTGCAATGTCCGTATTGACCGAGTCACCTACGTAGGCAATCCGTTCCCGCCGGAGCCCAACGAAGTGCGATAGGGCGTGATCGAAGATGGCCGGGTCAGGCTTAGCCACACCCACCACCTTGCTATCGACAACACAGCGCACCTCCACGTGCTCTCCGGCTCCGACCTGACACATCCCTCGGCGTAGCGTCCCCTCGATCTGCCCATCTGCATTTGACACCACCCCCATTGGAACCTGACCGCGAGCGAGGGCCTCGAGTGCCAGGCGAGATTCGGGAATCGTCCAACGCCATATGGGCGGTTGTCGGGTGTCATCAAGCACACCGGCCGCCTCATTCACGTCCTCGGCCCTGACACCAACGGCCTCGACGTAGGCCACGTTGTACACCGACCAACTGGCCTCCGGCACCCCCGCCCGTGATTTCGCCCTCATCCCCAAGTAGTGAGCCCGACGGTGAACGTCGATCGACTCGTTGCCGCCGTAGTACCCGAGAAGCGGACCAATCACCAGGGGATCGGGTAACACGAGCACGCCGCCCGCGTCGAATAGGACCGCGTCAAAACGTGCCATGGAACCCAATGCCGCGTCAGTCGAGTTGTTCGTGGAGGAATCCTGTGGCTTCCGGCCAGATGCGATCCGAGAGCTCGAGATCTTGTGTACCGAGCGCATTGTGAGGCGCCATGAAGGCATGGCCGCTGCCCGGATACACGGTGAGGGTCACGTCCTTGCCGAGCTCATGCAGATGCGCCTCCAAGTCGGCAGCCGCGGCCGGGGGAAAGAAGTCGTCGTTCTCGGCCATGTGCCCCTGGATCGCGGCCTCGATCTTCGAGTAGTCAGGTTGATCGTCGCCCTGCGGAAAGCCGTAGAAAGGAACCGCCGCCTTGATCTTGTCGGGTCGAAGAGCAGCCAACACGAAGGTGAAGAGCCCGCCCATACAGAACCCCATCACACCGATACCTGACCCCGTTGTGGCATCGAGGTCAGCGAGGTAGTCGACTGCGCCACTCATGTCGCGAGCAGCTCGATCGGCTGGTAACGAGGCCATCAACTCGCCCGCCTTGTCCATCTCGGTATGCCCCGCGAGCTCTCCGCGGTAGAGATCTGGCGCCAGCGCGACAAAGCCGGCCGTGGCCAACCGATCTGCCATCTCCTTGATACCCGAGTCGAGCCCCCACCACTCCTGGACGACGATCACGCCGGGTCCGCTGCCGCTCTCGGGGAGCGCCAGGTAGCCCGACGCATCGTTTCCATTACTGGGAAATGTGACTGTTTCTGCCATCCCCTCACGGTAGACGATGTGCTACCCACTTTCGACGGCCGGGCACTTTGTACGGTTACAAAGTGCCCTCTGTTCGCAACCGACTGTGTCGTTTACGATGGCGACATGACCAAGCTCGAGACCGATCCTTCGCCCCTAATGGAAAGTGCATACACCAACGACCGCGCCCGCGTGTTCCATTCCTGGTCTGCGCAGGGAGCACTCGACCCTGTGGTGATGGCGGGCGCCCTTGGCTCGAAGATGTGGGATGCCGACGGCAACACCTGGATCGACTTCACGAGTCAACTGGTCAATATGAACCTCGGGCATCAGCACCCGAAAATGATCCAGGCGATCAAGGACCAAGCGGAAGTTCTCTGCATGGTGAGCCCCGGATTCGCCAACGACCAGCGCAGCGAGGCCGCCCGGCTGATCGTCGAACGAGCCAATCGCGACCGCTCCGGAGCGGCACGACCCGATGGTCACTTCGAGAAAGTCTTCTTCACGAATGCCGGGGCCGAGGCGGTGGAAAACGCCGTCCGGCTGGCCAAGGGCTACACGGGCCGCTTGAAGGTGCTGTCCATGTATCGCAGCTACCACGGTGGTACGGCAATGGCGATCGGATTGACCGGCGAGCCACGACGCCTGGAGAACGAGCCAGCCATGCCGGGTCTGGTGAAGTTCTGGGGTCCCTACCCCTACAGGTCGCAGTTCTACTCGGATTCCGATGAGCAGGAGTGTGAGAGGGCCCTCCAACACCTGCGTGACACCATTGTGTTCGAGGGAGGCAACAAGATCGCCGCAATCGTTCTCGAATCAGTGGTCGGCACCAACGGTGTTCTCATCCCACCCGACGGATATCTCGAGGGCGTTCGGGCGCTCTGCGACGAGTTCGGCATAGTGATGATCGCCGATGAGGTAATGGCCGGCTTCGGACGAACCGGCCAGTGGTTCGCGTGGCACAACTGGGACGCCCAACCTGACCTCATCTCGTTCGCGAAGGGCGTCAACTCGGGTTATGTCCCGCTCGGCGGTGTGGTCATCTCGAGCGCCATCGCGGCGTCGTACGACGATCGGGTCTTTCCGGGTGGCCTCACCTATTCGGGCCACCCACTGGCCTGCGCAACGGCGGTTGCCAGCATCAACATCTTCGAAGAAGAAGGCGTTCTCGAACAAGCTCGCCATCTCGGAAGCGACATCATCGGTCCGGCACTGTCCCGTATGGAACAGAGTCACCCGAGCATCGGCCTGGTCCGCGGCATCGGCGTGTTCTGGGTAATCGAGCTCGTCAAGAATCGGGCCACCAGGGAACCAATGGATGCCGCGACGATGGGCAGAGTCGCCGCCGAGTGCAAGGCGAGGGGGATGTGGCCCATGGTGGTGGCCAACCGGATCACGGTGGTGCCCCCGTGCAACACACCTGATGACGTCGCAACGGAGGGCCTCGCCATTCTCGACGAGGCCCTCACCATTGCGGATTCAGCTATTTCATGATCATTATGTCGTGACAATCACGGCACAAGAATCACGGAATGATCGCTAGGAGTTGACGATCACTCGCCACCCGGTTCGAGGGTGACGTCGATCGGTGTGAAGCTATCTCCCGTCAGGTCGAAGTCCATGGAAGCAGAGAACTCCCATGCTGCTTCGACAATCAGGTTGGTGAATGCCTCGGCATCAGGCTCAGCGGTGAGCACCGTGTCGCCATCGAGGTTCGGGGTGTTGAGGCTGACCTCGACTGTGCGATCCCACGCCGCCTGATCGATGAAGCCAATACCGTTCTCTGAAGGCCAGATGAGCTTGTTGATCTCATTCATCTGCCACAGCTGATGGCTGGCGCCGAGGGTCGATCCTTCTGCAATGACAATGTCACGGCACGACTCCGGATTGTCTCGGCAGTACACCCATCCCTCGATGGACGCCGACACGAAACGCACAGCCTTGTCGCGATAGTCCGGATCGTCGTTCAGCTTGTCACTATCAGCCCAGATCGAATCCTGGAGCATGCCGACGCCGATTTCTTCGTAGTTGACCACATTCAAGTCGGATGGCTGATACAGCTCGCCAGTATCCGGGTTCTCTGCTTCGAGGACCTGGGCGTACTCGTTGTACGTCATGGCCTCAGCAGCATCGATGTCACCCTCGAGCAGCCCAACCATGTCGAACTGCTGCCCAACGAGATCCACGTCGGTCGCCGGGTCGAGACCTGCCTGACCAATTCCGGCGAACACTTCGTACTCGTTACCGAAGCCCCAGTTGCCGATCGTCTTGCCGGCGAAGTCTTCAGGTGAAGTGATGCCCGCATCGGTGAAGCTGACCTGCAGAGTCCCAGAACGCTGGAAGATCTGGGCGATATTGGTGATAGCCGCGCCAGCCTCACGGGTGGCGAGGGACTTGGACACCCACGAGATCGCAAAGTCCGCGTCGCCGTTGGCGAGCTGGACCTGTGAAACGATCTCGACGCCGCCTTCGATGATGGTCACATCGAGGCAGTGCTCGTCGTAGAAGCCCTGATCGACGGCTGCGTAGTAGCCAGCGAACTGGGCCTGCGTGACCCATTGCAGCTGCAGGCTCACGGGTACAGGCGACTCGCAGTCCGCGGCCATCTCGTCATCGGCCATCTCGTCATCGGCCATCTCGTCATCGGCCATCTCGTCGGTGGTAACAGTCGAGTCTTCCGTGGCGCCTTCGGTTGACGACGACGAATCGTCGTCGTCACTTCCGCAAGCCGCGGCGACGAGCGCAAGCGCTACTACACCTGCTGTCAATGCACTTCTGCGTTTCCTGTTCATGCTGATACTCCCCCGGGGGTCAGGCCCCCTGTTGGTTGTTGTGTAGATCCTTGTGGTTGTGATGGTGATACGGCCTTTTCTAGACCCACTGCAACCAGATAGAAGATGAGCCCCAGTGCGCACGCTCCGATGACGTACGCCCAAGACGCAGCGTTCCTCGAGGCCGCAGCGTTGGATGTGATGCTATAACCAAGTCCGTTTTGTCGCCCGCCGAAGTACTCCGCGACGAAGGCAGTAATGACGGCTGCCGGCGCTGCGATCTTCAGCGCCGTGAACAGGTACGGCACCGCGTTCGGGATCCGCGCCTTCACCAGAATCTCGCGCGGCGAGGCTGCGTAGGAGTGGAGAAGTTCCAAGTGCGTCGCGCTCACTTGACGCAGCCCTTTCGCGACGTTGACCATCACGATGAAGAATACGATGAGAGTGACCATCAGCCGTCTCGGAACTTCAGACGTGCTCGAGAACATGTTGTTGAACACCGGCACCAACACGATGATCGGAATGGCGTTAAGTGCAACGGCAAGTGGAGTTACCAGTTCGTTGGCTACCTGGTACCGCATCAGCACAAAACTCATCGCGATACCGAACACGACACCGAACAACAGCCCAACCAATGCGTTGGCCCCGGTTACGAGAGTGGCGTCGATGATGTCATCGGATCGATCGAGGAACTCCGACCAGATCGCAGACGGAGCCGGCAGGAGGAAGGGCGCGATGTCGAAGACCTCGACGATCAGCTGCCATATTCCGAGAAAGATCGCGCCAAAGACCAGCGGCGGCCCAACTGCTCGGATGATCTTGCCGAATGTCACCGATCCTCGATCCCACGCGGTTCATCAGTTGTTTCTGCGCCGCGCAGAGCCTCCCGGACCTCCGTGATCTTGCCGTAGAAGGTCGCTTCCTCACGAGTGTCCTCGTCTCGGTCCGCGCCCAAATCGACATCGATGATCTCGGTGATCCGCCCCGGCCGGGCTGACATGACAACGACTCGGTTGGAGAGATAGACCGCCTCTGGAATCGAGTGCGTGACGAAAACAACAGTCGTCTCGGAGGCTGCACAGATGCGCAGAAGCTCAGCTTGCATGTGTTCACGGGTCATCTCATCGAGAGCGCCAAATGGTTCGTCCATCAACAGCAACGGCGGATGTGCGGCAAGGGAGCGAGCAATTGCCACCCGCTGCTGCATACCCCCGGACAGCTCCCAAGGCATGTGCGATCCGAAATCGGAGAGCTGCACCAGCTCCAGCATTTCTGTCGCGCGCTGGCGACGCCTCGACTTGCTCCATCCTTTCAGCTCCAGCGGCAGCTCGATGTTCTTCTCGACGGTTCGCCACTCGAACAGTCCAGACTGCTGGAAGGCCATGCCGTAGTCCTGCTCGACCCGCGCCTGGCTTGCCGACTTTCCGTTGACGAGAACACTGCCCGATGTCGGTGAGATAAGGCTCGCGATCAGCCGGAGCAGCGTCGACTTACCGCAGCCTGACGGGCCGATCAGCGAGACAAAGTCACCCGGACAGATGACTAGCTCCACATCGCAAAGAGCTTCCACTTCGTTCGACTTGCCCTCATTGAAGATCATCGAGACGCGGTCGACGACAACTGCATCTGACGCGACCGATTGCGTGCTGCCTCGGACGGACATCAGTTGGCCTCCGCTGGGCGATTACGCATCGCAAAGACCTCGATCGCGACTACCAGCCCGAACATCGAGAGCCCGAGTAGCGCCGCGCCGAAAACCGCCGTATACACCTGTGCGGGGTCACTGGTGGCTTTCTGGGCATACGTCAGAGCGGCGAACCCGACACCGCGCACACCAGTGGATATTTCCGACACGATGACCCCGATCACCGCGGCAGTAGCGGCCAGCTTCATACCTGGAACGATGTACGGAACGGCGGCAGGAAAGCGAAGCTTCCACAGCGTCGTCGACCAGCTCGCGGCATAGCTGTCCATCAGTTCCAGGGACGCCGCTGGCGCCGCGCTCAGACCCTTGAGCGTCGCGATCGACACGGGGAAGAACGCGAGAAATGCCCCGAGGGCGGCGACCCATGTCCACTTTGGTAGATCCCAGTTTCCGCCGAGTGCCGCAACCTGCGGTGCGAGTGCGATCAACGGCACGGTCTGCGACGCGATGACATAAGGCAAGAGACCCCTCTCGACCACACGGAATCGCGTCATCACCACAGCAAGCGCCATTCCGAAGACACATCCGATCGCGAATCCGGCCAATGCCATGCGGAACGTGTACCACGAGTATCCGAGCACAGCGAGCCAGATCGGCCGATCCTGGCCGCGAACCTCGGGGTCGAACAATCGCTGGCCCATCTCCCAAGTGTGAGGCATCGCCCGCCCGCTGGCTCGCGGCAACACTCGCATCCCGAAGACCTCACCACCCTTTTCGGGACCAACCACGATGTAGAACTCCCACACCGCGGCGACTAGAGCGAGCGCCAAGAAGAAGAGCGCGACACGCCGCACCCCTCGCAGAATCACAGGAGGATCACTGGCGCGCCAGTGCCTGTTCACGCAGCGCCGGAATCACATGTTCACCGTATTGCGCGAGCGTGTGGTCCTTGCCGTCGTGCTGCAGGTAAATGGCGAACTGGTCGACTCCGAGGTCCTGCAACGCATGTAGTCGTTCGAGTTGAGCCTCAACCGGGCCGAGAATGCAGAAGCGATCCACGATCTCGTCGGGCACGAACGTGGTGTGTGTATTGCCGGTCTGACCATGTTCGTTGTAGTCGTACTCCTGGCGCTCCTTGATGTACTCGGTGAGCGCAGCAGGAACAGCGGACGACTCGCCATACCGGGCAACGATGTCGGCAACGTGATTGCCGACCATTCCACCGAACCACCGGCACTGATCACGCATGTAGGCAGTGTTCTCGGTTGGGCCGACATATGCGGGAGCGGCCACACAGATCGTGATGTCGTCAGGATTGCGTCCGGCGTCGGCGGCAGCGGCACGTACGGATCCGATGGTCCATTCGGCGATGGACAGATCGGCAAGTTGGAGGATGAACCCGTCACACGTTTCACCGATGAGCTTCAGTGCCTTCGGGCCGTAGCCGGCACCCCACACTTCGAGCCGACTCTTCGAAGCCCACGGCAATGTGATCGTCGAGCCGTTGTATTCGACACCGCGCCCGTTGGCAAGTTCGCGTATCACGTTGATCGACTCACGCATCGTTGCGAGCGTTGTCGGCTTGCCGTTGGTGACGCGGACTGCAGAGTCGCCGCGACCGATTCCGCACACGGTGCGATTGCCGTACATCTCGTTCAGCGTCGCGTAAGTGGAGGCCGTAACGGTCCAGTCACGAGTGGCAGGGTTGGTGACCATCGGGCCGACAACGATGTTGCGAGTTTCATCGAGGATCTTCGAGTAGATGACGTAGGGCTCCTCCCACAGGATGTGGGAATCGAAGGTCCAGACGTTGGTGAACCCGTAGGTTTCCGCACGCTTTGCCAAGTCGACGACGCGCGCCGCGGGCGGCGTCGTCTGCAGAACAACGCCGATATCCATCAGCGTGTCTCCGGAAAGCCGAGGTCGATCGTGCTCTTCGCGGGGTCCGGCCATCGGCTGGTTACCACCTTGGCCTGGGTATAGAAGTTGATCCCCTCGGGACCGTACATGTGCGTATCGCCGAAGAGGCTCGACTTCCATCCGCCGAAGCTGTAGTAGCTCACTGGAACCGGGATGGGAACATTGATCCCGACCATGCCCACTTGCACATCGAATTGGAACTGCCGGGCCGCCCCACCGTCACGGGTGAAGATCGCTGTGCCGTTCGCGTACGGGTTGGCGTTGATCGTGTCGATGCCTTCCTGGTACCCGGAGACCCGCATCACGGACAGAACAGGACCGAAGATCTCGTCGGTGTAACAGGCCATGTCGGTGGTCACGTTGTCGAGCAATGTGGGATTGAGGAAGAAACCCTCCGATGGCACGTCGTCACGGCCGTCGACCACCACAGAAGCACCCTCACCCGGCGCGTTGTCGATATAGCTCTTGACTTTGTCACGGTGCACCCCGGTGATCAGCGGGCCCATCTCGTTGCCTGCCTCGTTGCCGGGACCAACTTTGACAGCAGGAATCCGGTCGGCAATCTTGCTGACGAGTTCGTCAGCAATGCTCTCCGACGCGAGAACGACGCTGATCGCCATGCACCGCTCGCCTGCCGAACCGTAGCCGGCACCGATGGCAGCGTCCGCCGCCATGTCGACGTCGGCATCACCTAGGACCAGCATGTGATTCTTCGCACCGCCGAGCGCCTGCACGCGCTTGCCGTTCTTCGTTCCGGTCTCGTAGATGTACCTGGCGATCGGCGTCGAACCGACGAAGCTGAGCGCTGCAACGTCGTCGTGCTCGAGCAGCCGATCGACGGCGATCTTGTCGCCCTGCACGATGTTGAAGCAGCCAGAGGGCAGGCCGGCTTGCGCCAGCAGCTCAGCCATGAACATGTTGACGGACGGATCTTTTTCGCTCGGCTTGAGCACGAACGTGTTGCCGCATGCCAAGGCGTTGGCAAACATCCACATCGGAACCATCACCGGAAAGTTGAACGGCGTGATTCCGGCGACGACGCCGAGCGGTTGCCGAATCGAATACACGTCGACGCCAGATGCGGCCTGCTCGGAGAAGTCGCCCTTGATCAGCTGTGGAATTCCGCAGGCGAACTCGATGTTCTCCAGCCCGCGAGCGACCTCGCCGAGTGAGTCGGACAGCACTTTTCCGTGCTCAGCAGTGAGCAGGGATGCAATTTCCTTGCGATTGGCGTCGACCAGCTCGCGAAGTCGGAACATCACTTCGGAACGCTTCGACAGCGGGGTTGCCCTCCACGCCGGGAACGCCGCCTTGGCAGTGGCGACTGCCGCATCGACCTCGTCGACCGTGGCCAGATCAACAGCGGCGGTCTGTTCACCCGTTGCCGGGTTGAAGACCTCTGCGCTGCGCCCAGATGATGACTCGACGACCTGTCCATCGATCCAATGCGAGATTCTGTTCATGATGTGTGCTCCGATTCGTTGATGTCCAAATGAGACGAAAGGTGAGACGAAAGGGGTCAGACCCCTTTCGTCTCATTTGCCGGGTTCAGTGCAGGTAGCTGCTGAGACCACGCTTGATGTACTTGCCATGGCCTTTCGTGCCGACGTAGCTGTCGTTCTCCACGAGGACCGTGCCGCGGCTGATGACAGTGTCGACCTTGCCGTCGATCTCGAAACCCTCGTATGCCGAATAGTCCATATTCATGTGGTGTTTGTCGTTGACACCGATCTTGGTCTTCGAGTTCGGGTCCCAGACGAGAACGTCGGCGTCGGCACCCGGTGTGATTACACCCTTGTTGTCGAGGCCGAACATCCGTGCCGGAGTGGTGGCACACGTCTCGACCCAACGTTCGAGAGATATCTCACCGGCGACGACGCCCTGGTAGAGCAGTTCCATTCGATGCTCGACACCGCCGATGCCATTAGGGATCGCCGAGAAATCGCCGACCCCCATTTCTTTCTGGTCTTTCATACAGAACGGGCAGTGGTCGGTCGACACGATTGCCAGTTCGTTCATCCGGAGACCCTTCCAAAGGTCGGTCTGGTGATGCTCGTGCTTGGTGCGCAATGGCGTGGAACAGACCCATTTGGCCCCTTCGAACCCTGGCTGGGCAAGCTGGTCTTCGAGGCTGAGATATAGATACTGGGGGCACGTTTCAGCAAACACATTTAGGCCATCTTGCTGGGCCGCCGCGACTTCGGCGAGCGCTTCGGATGCCGACAGGTGCACGATGTACAGTGGAACGTTGCCGGCCACCTTGGACAGCTGGATCGCCCGGTGGGTCGCCTCGGCCTCGAGCTCAACCGGCCGTGTCAGCGAGTGGAACCTGGGGTCGGTATCACCTCGGGCCAGTGACTGAGCCACGAGCACATCGATGGCGATGCCATTCTCAGCGTGCATCATCATCATCGCACCCGACTCGGCGACGTTCTGCATGGCCCGAAGGATCTGGCCGTCGTCGGAATACAACACGCCCGGGTAGGCCATGAACATCTTGAAACTGGTGATGCCCTCGTTGTCGACGAGATAAGTCATCGCCTTCAGCGACTCCTCGTCGACGCCACCGATGATCTGGTGAAACCCGTAATCGATCGCGCATTCGCCGGCAGCCTTCTCGTGCCACGCGGCAAGACTCTCCATTACGTCGTTGCCGGTGTTCTGGACAACAAAATCGATGATCGTCGTGACACCGCCCCAGGCAGCAGCCCGGGTGCCAGTCTCGAACGTGTCGGACGCCTCAGTGCCGCCGAACGGCATCTGCATGTGCGTGTGCACGTCGACTCCGCCGGGCACGACATATTTTCCGTTGGCGTCAATCGTGCGATCGGCATTGACTCCCATCGAGGCGGCCTGGCCGGGAGCCAGAATCGCCGCAATCGTCTCGCCGTCGATCAAGACGTCGCCCGAGCGGCGGCCGACAGCTGAGATGATGGTTCCTCCGGAGATCAGGGTCGTTGACATGGCTCAGCCCTCCACCAGCTCGTCGTAGGCGTCGGGGCGCCGGTCACGGTAGAAGGCCCAACCGTCGCGTACTTCCTTGATGAGGTCCATGTCGAGGTCGCGCACGATCAACTCCGGCTTGTAGGCATCACCCTTGTCGCCGACATACTGGCCACGAGGGTCTACGAAATAGCTCTGGCCGTAGAAGTCGTTGTCGCCGAGTGGCTCGATACCGACCCGGTTGATCGCGCCGACGTAATACATATTGGCAACCGACGCCGCAGGCTGCTCGATGCTCCAGAGATACTCCGAGAGACCGCGGTGGGTAGCCGACGGATTGAAGACGATCTCGGCACCGTTGAGACCGAGTGCCCGCCAACCTTCCGGGAAGTGTCGGTCGTAGCAGATGTACACACCGACCTTGCCGACGGCGGTATCGAAGACCGGGTATCCACCGTTACCGGGCCGGAAGTAGAACTTCTCCCAGAACCCTTTGACCTGGGGAATGTGCTGCTTGCGAAACTTGCCGAGGTAGGTGCCGTCAGCATCGATGACGGCCGCTGTGTTGTAGTAGATGCCCGGCTGCTCGATTTCGTACATCGGGAGAACCATCACCATGTTGAGCTCTTTCGCCAAAGCCTGGAAGCGCTTGGTGGTGGGGCCGTCCGGGATGTACTCGGTGTACTCGTAGTACTCGGCGTCTTGCACCTGGCAGAAATACGGGCCGTAGAAGAGCTCCTGGAAGCACATGACTTGTGCACCCTGAGAGGCTGCTTCGCGCGCCGCGTCTTCGTGCTTGACGATCATCGACTCCTTGTCGCCCGTCCAGTCGGTTTGCAATAGCGCAGCCTTGATGATGTTGGCCATGGTGCCCCTCGTTCGTTTTCCTGATTGTTGGTCGTCAAATTGATGGTCGTCAAGATTATGGTCGTCAGCCCTTGTCTGGCGGCCCTGTCATCGCGACACTAATGACACAGAGGGGCCTGGACAATAGTGACTTTGTTACCGTACATTCCACCCATGCTGTCCATCGCCGTGCACAGAAACCGGTCTCGGTCCCACCCGGTCGACTGCCGATGCTGACCCGGATTTCGAACCGAATTCTCACCGAATCCGATACTCCGACTGCCAAGGCGATCGCGGCCTCGATCGGGCGAATGATCACGTCGGGCGAACTGCCCGTCGACACCAAGCTGCCGACTGTTCGTAAACTGTCGCGCAGCCTCGGCGTATCGCCAACCACTGTGAGTGAGGCCTGGCAAGGACTCTCGGCCGTCGGAGCGATAGAGACCCGTGGCCGCAATGGAACCTACGTCGGTGTTCCCAGCGGTCATGGCAGTCCGCAGCGATATCGACGCGTCACAGCAGGGTCGAGCCACCTCGCGATCGACCTGTCGACCGGCACCCCTGACCCCGATCTTCTTCCTGACCTCGGGCCGTTCATTGCCAGCGTTGGTCGCCAGTCGTTGACATCCAGCTATCTCGATGCTCCCGTTTTGCCCGAACTCGAGGAGCTCCTCCGCGCCAGCTGGCCCTTCGAACCGGAATCAGTGACAGTGGTTGACGGAGCGATGGACGCCATCGACCGTGTTGCCCAGATCGTGTTGCGGCTCGGTGATCGGGTGGTGGTCGAACATCCGTGTTTCCCCCCGCTACTTGATCTGCTCGAGCAACTCGGTTGCGATGTCATCGGGGTCGACGTCGACCAGAACGGAATGACTCCCGACGGCCTACGGAACGCACTTGCTCTCGATCCAACGGCCGTCTTCCTGCAGCCACGCGCTCACAATCCGACCGGGGTGGCGATCACGGTGGAGCGTGCGAAGCAACTCGCCGATGCGCTGGGCGGCAGTAGGTCAATAGTGATTGAGGATGATCACGCAAACGACATATCAGCAGCTCCGCTCGTGAGTCTCGGCACTTGGCTGCCTGATCGGACGGTGCACATACGTAGCCACTCCAAGAGCCATGGGCCCGATCTGCGGCTCGCGGCTGTCGGCGGCGTTGGTGACATCGTGGATGCAGTGGCCAACCGCCGAATCCTGGGCCCGGGCTGGAGCAGTCGCATCCTGCAGTCGGTTTTGGTAGGGCTGCTGCGCGACCCGGAAACGACTGAAGTGCTCGCCAACGCCCGCAACGTCTACGACTCGCGGCGCAAGCGTGTGTCGGCCCTGCTCGACGCGGTGGGTGTCGATCACCCGATCGGCGACGGGATCAACCTTTGGATGCGGGTCGGCGACGAGCGCGCGGCCCTCGTGCAACTCGCGAGTCAGGGCATCGGTGCCGCTCCCGGAGCGCCCTTTCTGACGCACGCCGACCACGACTTCTTGCGCGTCACCGTCGGACGGTTGAGCGACGACAGCCTCGATCGCGTCGCCACGCTGCTGATCGAGGCGTCCGGCAATGCCCCGGTCCGCACCGGAATGCGCTGAGGCGCAGCGCCCAATGCCCACGTTCCGCAGCGCTTGGCACTGGGTGTTCGGCAAGCACCTGCCGAAGCCACCGAATCCCGAGCGCACGGTCGAAGCTGCCTGGATCCCCTTCTGGCAGGCCCAGATGATCGTCGATGAGTTGGTCGCCGAAGGAATCCCGGCGGTGATGACCGAGGACTTCTCGATCCACCTCACGATGTACAGCCGTGAGCCGATGGCGCGCATCTTCGTCACAGAAGAGCGCAAGGCCGACGCCCGCGCAGTCATCGAGGACATCACCGGCACTCCCCCCGCAACCCGCAAGCTCTAAATCCACGTTTGAAATCCACGTTTGAAATCCACGTTTGTAGGTAATTTTCGGAGGAACGGTCCTCCGAAAATTACCTACAAACGTGAAGATCTTCCGGTTTGGGCGTTCGGGCGCCCACCTCTTGGGCGTGAACGAGAACCTGGCCCAGCTCGCGACGGCACAAGAGGGGCTCCTCAGCCTCGCTCAGATCGACGGCGAGGGGGTCTCGAAATGGACGCTTCGCACCTATGTGGATGGCGGGTGGCTCCAGAAAGTCGCGCCTCGGGTGTATGCGGTAGCCGGGGTTCCCCACACGACGAGATATCAGCTTCGGCTCGGCCTCTTGAGCCTCGGCGACGAGAGTTGGGTGAGCTACGAAGCCGCCGCGGCAATACACGAGCTGGATCGTTCAGATCCCGAAGCGGTGGAGTTCACCATTGAACGCACGGGTCGTCGGCCGGTACTTGCCCATCAGGTTCACACGACCGCGGAAGTTGCTCCACTCGATCGCGTGATGGTCGACGGATTCCGAACACTGTCTGCCACTCGAACAGTCATCGACTTAGCTCATGCTCGGTGCGGCGTTCGTCGTGTCGAGGCGGCGATCGACAGCGCAGTACGGCTCGGACTCTCCTCCCCTGTGGTGATCGCCGAACGGCTCGAGACGCTCCGAGGGTCCGGTCGGTGGGGTTGCCGGTTGATCGACTACCTGCTGGTCGACTCGGGCGGGCATTCGATGCTCGAGCGCCGTTTCCTCCAACTCGTGCGGGAGGCCGGTCTGCCCCGTCCACTCACGCAGGTCATCCATCGCAAAGATGGCCGACACATCGCGCGGGTCGATTTTCTGTTCGAGGAGGCGGGCGTGGTTGTCGAGGTGTCGGGCCGGCTCGGCCACACCACACCGAATGAACGCGCCCGCGATGCACAACGCCGCAACGAACTGCAGGACATCGGCCGCCGCGTCTTCGAATACACGTGGGAAGACGTCACGCAACGCGCATCCATGGTCAAGCGCACGCTCATCGAGCGGCTCACTCTTCGTTTGTAGGTAATTTTCGGCGGACCGTTCCGCCGAAAATTACCTACAAACGTGGTTTCGAACTTGGTTGCGGACGTGGTTTGAGGAGTTCGTGGGCCATCTGGCATTCGGGGACGATCGCCGGAGGGCCCATGGGGACACGACCGTGCGGACCGATCACATCTGTGAAGAGCGACGTCGAGATCACCTCTACATCGAGCTCCCACGGGTCACATTCAGCCCCGAACACTTCGATCTGACCGACCATCGAGTCGATCATCGGAGTGGGCAGTCGCCGACCGACGCCGGCGACGAGCCAGACCGGGGTTTTCCAAACCGAGGCCGCTGCGGCAATCGTCGACGAACCGAGCGGAACGACGGCACGGTTCGAATCAACCGCCAGAGCCTCAACGAGGACCAGGTCGGCAGACCGAGTGACCAAGCCAGCAGCACCGGCGTCGACAGGTTCGTATTCGACGTCATGACGTTCCAGATGACGCACGAACCCTGTGGCGCTGTGGCCGATATCGAGTGCGAGTACACGAATGTCGCCACGCCGCACGAGGCCCTGACCGACAACGTCCGGAGACCCGATAGTCACAACCGTTGCCGCATCGGGAAGCTCCTTCGCCAACTCTGCTGCAGTTCGATCAGCGCGGATTTCCGCAGCCAGTTCCCAGACAGCCTCGAAGGGCTCGGCTGACGTGGTGACGTTGGAGCAGAGCCACAACAAGGGTCCATTGAAGGGATGACGTTCAACGATCCGTCGACATGCCACGACCAACCCGGCCGAATCGAGGCGCAGCGACCCGAGGGCATGAGCCGTTTCCTCGACAAGTGACGCCGGATCGGCACCCTGGGCTCGAGCCACATAACGGAGATGCTCTATCGGGTGCACGTCCGCGAACGTAGCCGCCAGTCAGGGATCTCGCGTGATGGGAAGAGCTTTGACTACCCAATCAGCGGTCCGGGTCGCTACGATCGCTGGCCGTGGCCGACACCGCCTCCAATCAGACCTCCCGAACGGCTTCCGGCCCCAATCTCAGGCTCCCGGCTGACCTCACGCTCACCCCCCTCGAAGGGGAGGGTCTGGGCCGCCGCCGCCCGATCATGGAATGGCTGACGACGTTTCATCTCGCGTCCGTTGTACTCGACCCGTATACGAACGAGAGTTCCTGGGTGCTCCGAGCAGCAACCCGGATCCTTGAACAGTTCCGTGATTCTGACGCACGAATCAACCTGATCGTTACAGCAGGACCCGAAGATGCACGAGCCTTTCTGGGGCCGCTCGCAGAGCAGTTCCTCGTCTTCTGCGATCCAGACCGAGATGTCCCGCGCGCCATGGGCTTGAAGACGCTTCCTGCGTTCGCTTTCATTCGGGTCGATGGAGATGTCGCCGTAGTTGCAGAAGGCTGGGACCCTCAAGAATGGGAATTGGTCGCGGATGCCATCGCAGAAACCACTTGGTGGACTTCGATCCCGGTTCCCGGACCCGACGACCCGAGTCCATTCCACGGTTCGCCCGCGCTCGGCTGATCGCGTCACGCGCAGCCAGTGACCGGGAACCCACTCCCTGATCTCCCGGTTCTCGACGCGCTGGAAGCGGTGCGGGCCGCTCTCGATGAGCACAGGCGCGCAGTTCTCGTTGCGCCGCCGGGGGCCGGCAAGACAACGGTGATCCCGCTTGCACTGCTCGACGAGCAATGGCTCGGCGAACAACGAATAGTCATGCTGGAACCGCGCCGCCTCGCGACCCGCGCAGCGGCGCGACGGATGGCTTCGACCACTCACACGGCGGTTGGCGAGCTCATCGGCTATCAGACCCGCGACGAGCGACACGTCAGTAGGGCAACGCGGATCGAGGTCGTGACCGAGGGGGTACTGACGCGACGGCTTCAGAACGATCCGGAGCTCCCCGACGTCGGGATCGTCATTTTCGACGAGGTGCACGAACGAAATCTCACCACCGACCTCGGGCTAGCCCTGGCCCTGGATGTAGCGACCTCGATCCGACCCGACCTCCGGATCCTCGCAATGTCCGCGACGCCAGACATCGAGGGCCTCACTCGGTTGCTCGACGCACCAGTCATCGAGAGCAAGGGCGCCATGTTCGATGTCGGCATGAACTGGCTTCCCCGACCTCCGTCATCGGGGCGTGGCCGCTCGCGTAGACACAGAAACGAGCGCATCGAACCGGCCGTCGTTTCGGCTGTTCTTCGGGCGCTCGCGGACGAACCGGGCGACATCCTCGTCTTCCTGCCCGGCATCGGCGAGATTCGACGAACCGAGGCGCAACTCGCTGATGTTCTCGGGCCGGGCGTCGACGTGTACCCCCTGGCAGGTGCGCTCACGCTGGCCGAACAGGACGACGCCTTGGCTCCGTCGCCTTCAGGACGGCGGCGCGTCGTCCTATCGACCGACATCGCCGAAACATCCCTAACAGTTGATGGCGTACGAGTGGTGATCGACAGTGGCCTTGCTCGCGAGCCGCGCTTCGACCCTCGCACCGGTATGACTCGGCTCGTCACTGTCTCGACGAGCCGTGCTTCGGCCGAACAGCGGTCAGGCCGGGCAGGACGTACCGAGCCGGGTGCGGCCTATCGGTTGTGGAGCAAGATCGAGCACGGCACGCGCGCCAAACACCGGTCGCCGGAAATCGAACAGGCCGATCTGGCCAACCTTGCACTCGAACTGGCCGCCTGGGGAGGCGCTGACGGGCTGCAGTTCATCGATGAACCACCGGCTGGCGCGCTCGCCCAGGCACAGGAGCTTCTGGAGGACCTCTACGCCATCGACCGCGACGATCGGTCAATCACGCCCCTGGGCCGGAAGATGCTGGGCCTCCCGGTCCATCCGCGCCTGGCGCGAATGGTTGCTGTCGAGCAATCGACGTTGGCCTGCGTCGTGGCCACGCTGGTCGAGGAGCGCGACATATTCCGTGGCCGCCCTGATGACCTCCCTGCGGATCTAGCACTCAGAGTCGACGTCATCAGTCGGCGACACGGCCACGATGCCGCAGACCGGGGCGCGGTCCACCGCCTGCGTGATCGCGCTGCCGACCTCGCCCGTCGCGCGCGGATCGACTTCGACCTCGATGACATCGACTCCGACCAGTCAGGGGCGGCCTTGCTGCTCGGGTTCCCCGACCGTCTTGCGGCCATGCGACGTGCCGGTCAATACCAGCTCCGATCGGGGAACGGGGCCTGGCTCCCAGACGATGATTCGCTGGCCGACGAGGAGTTCCTAGTCGCGGTTGACCTCGATGGACGCCGTGATCGCGCTCGCATCCGGTTAGCTGCTGCCCTCGACGCCGACACCGTCATCGCGACTTTCGCCCCCGAAATCAATGAGCGCCGAACAGTCGCCTGGGATCCAGATCGAAACGACATCATGGAGTCAGTCGAAAGGCGCCTGGGGGCAATCCAGCTCGGTCGAAGGGTCACCGCTGCCGAACCAGGCGAAGAAGCGACCAATGCACTGATGGCCCGCTTGAGGGTGACGAACCTCGGCGAACTCCGGTGGTCAGCTGGAGCGCGCCGACTTCGCGAACAGGTCGAATTCCTGCATCGCAGACTTGGCGACCCATGGCCCGATTGGTCAACGGCTCATCTGATCAAGACCCTCGACGAATGGCTCGTCCCGTACCTCCCCGGAGCGAGCGGGCGCGGCGACTTGGAACGTCTCGATCTCGTCACCGTGTTGCGTTCACAACTGCCGTGGCCCGAGGGTGGCCAACTGGACAACCTCGTTCCAGACTCGCTCGAACTACCGAGCGGGCGTTCGGTGCCGATCGACTACTCGGGAGATCAGCCCGACGCATCGGTGCGGGTGCAGGATCTGTACGGGGTGACCGACCACCCGACGGCGGGAGGCCTTCCGATCAGATTGCATCTCTTGTCACCGGCCGATCGCCCCATACAGGTAACCAGCGACCTCCCCGGATTCTGGGCCGGATCATGGAGCGAGGTGCGAAAGGACATGGCCGGTCGGTACCCCAAACACAACTGGCCCACTGACCCGGCCAACGCCGACCCGAATCGAATGAAGGGCCGCTGATGTTCGGCCTTTCAATCGCCGTAACGATTGCCTGTGTGCTCGCCGTCTACGTGGGTTCAACGGTCCAGAGCTCGATCGGGATCGGCGTTGGGATGATCGCCTCGCCCGTGCTCGCCTTCGCCGACTCCGACTTCATCCCGGCAACGATCGTGATCTCGGTGCTACCACTAACCTTCGCGGTGGCCTGGATCGACCGGTCCCACATCGAATCGCGGGGTGTCGGCTTTGCTCTCATCGGCCGCTTTCCCGGCGTCATCGCCGGTGCACTCATCGTGGCCGCCCTCTCAGATCGAGTCGTTGCCGCGATGGTTGCCGTTTCCGTGCTCTTCGCCGTGTTCGTATCGATGACGAGCAAACGATTCCGGCCAACCGATGGCTCCTTGGTCGTCGCCGGCTTGGCATCTGGGTTCAGCGGAACGACAACCGGAGTCGGTGGGCCACCGATGGCACTCACGTATCAACACAGCAATCCGGCAACGATGCGTTCAACCATCTCGGCGTTCTTCTGCGTCGGTTCGCTGATGTCGATTGGCGCGCTCGCCCTCGCGGGTGAGATCGGCAAGCGCCAATGGCAACTTTCGGCGATGCTGCTGCCGGGCGTAATCCTCGGGGTAGTGACGTCACGGCTCATCCAGCATCGTCTCGACCCAGCTGTCATCCGCCCAGCCGTCCTCGTGATCTGCACCATTGCCTCGGTCGCTCTGCTGATCGAATCGTTCTGACCAAATGAGACGAATGGGGTCAGACCCCATTCGTCTCATTCAGTTGGGTCGTTCGGGGTCTGACCCCTTTCGTCTCATTTAGGGGTGGGAGCCTTTATAGGCTCGAACCATGGCTGACGTCCCCGAATTCAACTACACCGAGATCCTGCCCCTGGGCAACGACGAAACCGAGTATCGGCTGATCTCCACCGAGGGTGTATCTACCTTTGAGACACCGGAGGGAACATTCCTCAAGGTCGATCCGGAAGCGATTCGCACCTTGACGGCAACGGCCATGCGTGAGATCGCACACTTCCTCCGCTCCAGCCATCTCCAGCAGTTACGCAACATCCTCGACGACCCAGAGGCCTCGGAGAACGACCGATTCGTCGCCCTCGACCTGCTCAAGAACTCTTCGATCGCGGCGGGCGGCGTGCTGCCCATGTGCCAAGACACGGGCACCGCGATTGTCAAAGGAAAGAAGGGGCAGTTCGTATTCACCGGAGGTGGCGACGAGGAAGCAATCGCCCACGGGATCTACGACACCTACCAGACCTCCAACCTGCGCTACAGCCAGATGGCCCCGCTCGACATGTACGTCGAGAAGAACACGGGGACCAATCTTCCGGCCGAGATCAAGATCTCTGCAACTGACGGCGACGCATTCAAGTTCTTGTTCATGGCAAAAGGGGGCGGCTCGGCGAACAAGAGCTTCCTGTACCAGGAGACGAAGGCCCTGCTGAACGAGGCAACTCTCCTGCCGTGGCTATTCGAGAAGATGCAGTCGCTCGGCACATCGGCATGCCCGCCCTACCATCTCGGAATCGTCATCGGCGGAACGTCGGCCGAGTTCGCCGTCGAATCAGCGAAGCTCGCGTCGACCCGCTACCTCGACTCGATTCCAACCGAAGGATCTCCGAGCGGCAACGGCTTTCGCGACATCGAACTAGAGCGGCAGGTGCTGAAGCTCGCGCAAACCACCGGCATCGGCGCCCAATTCGGCGGCAAGTATTTCTGCCACGATGTGCGCATCATCCGACTACCCCGACACGGTGCCTCCTGCCCCGTGGCAATTGCTGTTTCATGCTCGGCCGATCGCCAAGCCCTCGGCAAGATCACCAAGGAAGGCATTTTCCTCGAACAACTCGAACATGATCCAGCACGGTTCCTTCCCCAGGTCGACGATGACCAACTCGCCGGTGAGGAGATCGTGCACATCGATCTGAATCGTCCGATGACCGACATTCTCGCCCAACTATCGACCCACCCCGTTACCACGCGCGTGATGCTCTCTGGTCCGATGGTCGTGGCGCGCGACATTGCTCACGCCAAGATCAAGGAGCGCCTCGACGCTGGCGAGCCGATGCCGCAATACATGCAGGATCACGCGGTCTACTACGCCGGACCGGCCAAAACCCCTGAGGGCTACGCGTCGGGTTCATTCGGGCCGACCACGGCAGGGCGAATGGACAGCTACGTCGAACAGTTCCAAGCTGCCGGCGGCTCGATGGTCATGCTGGCCAAGGGCAACCGGTCGAAGCAGGTCACCGACTCGTGCCAGACGAACGGCGGGTTCTACCTCGGGTCGATCGGTGGGCCGGCCGCCCGTCTCGCGCTCGACAACATTCGCAAGGTCGAGGTTCTCGAGTACCCAGAACTCGGTATGGAAGCAGTCTGGAAGATCGAGGTCGAGGACTTCCCGGCCTTCATCATCGTTGACGACAAGGGCAACGACTTCTACGCCAAGGTCCGCGCCGAGGCAACGATGCCAGTGAGCCTGAGCTGAGCCGAGTTACCCGACTGCACGCTTGAGCGCCGCCCGTGTCGCGGCCGCCTCTCCAGGACTACCGGGAAATTCAACAGCGGCGAAGTCCGTCACTCCGATGTCGGCCAACGCTTCTATGCGCGCGACAACGTCTGACTCGGAACCGGTGATCGCAATGTCTTCCGGCCCCGCGGCACCCTCACGGTCGAGCATCGCCCTGTAGCTAGGTAGAGAGCCGTAGATCTCGAAGACCTTGGCGGCGCGTTCTTTTGCGGCCTCCATGTCGTTGGTGACGCACACCGGCAGAGCGGCGATGACACGAGGCGCCGGACGTTCTGCCAATTCGGCAGCCGCGTTGATGGTCGGCACGATGTGGTCACCGAGAGTCTTGGGGCCCGTGCACCACGTGATCGTGCCGTCGGCAAGTTCAGCGGCGGCCTTGAGCATCTGAGGGCCAAGTGCCGCGACCACAATGGGAAATGGCGGGGCGCCCTTCGCGCTGATCGCGCCAAAGGTGCTGTAGGCCTCGCCGCTGTGCCTGGCCGGCTCGTTCTGCGAGAGGGGTCTGAGGATGCTGAGGTAGTCGCGGATGTGACGGATTGGCTTGTCATAGCTCATACCCATCATGTTCTCGATGACGATCTTGTGGCTGAGTCCGATCCCCAGTGTCAGGCGTCCCTTGCAGGCTGCGTTGACGGTCAGACATTGCTGGGCGAGTGCCATCGGGTGACGGGGATAGGTGGGCACGATGGATGTCCCCAGCTCGATTCGGGGTATCTCACGTCCGACGATCGCTAGAACGGTCAGGGCGTCGTGACCGAAAATGTTTGGCGCCCAATACGACGCGAACCCGTCCGCCTCCACCTGCCGAGCCTCGTCGACGACATCGTCAATCGTGCCCCCATTGACCGTGTCCCCAAAGATCCCGATACGCATGCCGCGACCGTAGCCGAACCGATCCAGCTCAGCTCATGGAGACGAGCTCGAGCCAAGATTCAGAGAAATAGTCAACGTCACCGTCGGGCATGAGCAGGACCTTGGTGGGTGCCAACTCACGAACGAAGTCAGTGTCGTGACTGACGAGGATGATGGCGCCGGGCCAGTCGACGAGAGCGTTCGCAACAGCCTCACGTGACGGCGGGTCGAGGTTGTTGGTCGGCTCGTCGAGCAGCAGCAGATTGTTGCGACCGACCATCAACATTGCCAGAGCCAGCTTTGTCTTCTCTCCGCCGGAGAGCGTGCCCGCTTCCTGAAAGACCTTCTCCCCTGACAGGCCGAACATGCCGAGCAAACCACGGAGTTTTGTCTCGCCAATGTTCATCCCTTGGGGCACGGCGTCGCGGATGTTCGTGAGCAACGATTCGTGAGTCTTCAGGTTGTCGTGCTCCTGTGCGTAGTAACCGGCATGAACCTGATAGCCGAACTCGAAGTCACCGAGGTCAGCATCTGTCTCACCGGCCAGAATTCGCAGGAGGCTGGTCTTGCCTGCCCCGTTGAGTCCGAGCACAAGAAGCCGTTCGCCTCGACCCAGGTCGAAGCCGATGTCTTCGAATACTGTTGGCCCTCCGTAGGCCTTGCAGAGACCCGATGCTCGGATCACCGTTTCGCCGCACTTGGGCGGATCCGGAAAACGAACCGCCATCGTCTTCGCCCCCTGCGGGCCACGGACTCGTTGATTCTCCAGACGGGCGATGCGCTTCTCGACACTGTGTGCCATCGCGGCCTTGGTGGCCTTCGCTCCAAACCGATCAACAACAGTTTGAAGTCGATCGATCTCCTTCGACTGGAGCACCGCCTTCTTGGCGAGGCGTGCCTCATCGTCAGCGCGTGAGCGCTGATACTGGGAATAGGTGCCGCGGTACTCGACGATTTCACCAACATCGGTCTCGGTCGCCCTGTCGAGATGCAACACCCGGGTGATGGACTCATCGAGCAACTCCAGGTCGTGACTGATCACGAGCAGGGCACCCTTGTATTGACGGAGAAATCCGAGCATCCAGGTCTTGGCGTCGACGTCGAGGTGGTTGGTCGGCTCGTCCAGGCACAAGACGTCGGAACCGGCGAAAAGGATGCGGGCAAGCTCGATGCGCCGCCGCTCACCTCCGGACAACGTTCCGATGGATTGATCGAGCCGGTCATTCGAGATGCCCAAGCCAGCCGCCATCGCGCGAGCTTCGCTCTCGGCCGCGTAGCCACCCGTCGTCCGAAACGACTCCTCTGCCTGGGAATAGCGACTGACATTTCGCTCGCTCGGATTCTCTTCCATGGCAATGCGCAGCTTCTCGATGCGCATCATCTCGTCGTCAACTCCGCGACCGGAGAGTACGTGCATCACACAGGTGCGGTCTTCGAGGGCCGAGTCGATCTTCGGGTCTTGCGGGAGATACCCGAATCCGCCTTTGCGGACCACTTTGCCGGCCTTCGGTTCGGCCTCTCCGCCCAACACCTTGAACAGACTCGTCTTGCCTGCCCCATTTCGTCCGACAATGCCCACCTTGTCACGAGGCATGACGGTGAAGCTGGCTGAGTCGATCAGGAGCCGACCACCCACTTCCACCGAGATCGCCTGCGCTTGGAGCATTGGACCAGGCTACGGCTAG
>Ga0209013_10000752_pt1 | contig 29526 bp, 24 predicted proteins | sample Cruoilmetagenom2_FD_187291 | JGI IMG/M metagenome (GOLD analysis project Ga0209013, IMG submission 187291) | Oil polluted marine microbial communities from Coal Oil Point, Santa Barbara, California, USA - Sample 2 (SPAdes) (version 2) | ecosystem: Environmental > Aquatic > Marine > Oil seeps ...
TATATTTTTACGGTCAAAAAAATAAAAAATCAAACTAACTTATAAAAATATTCTAAATGATTGATTTACTACTAGGGTTACAATGGGGTGACGAAGGAAAAGGTAAAATTGTGGATGTATTAACAAAAAACTATGATATCATAGCTCGTTTTCAAGGCGGGCCTAATGCCGGACATACACTTATTTTTGATGGGAACAAGCATGTTTTACACACTATTCCTTCCGGGATTTTTCACGAAAATGCGTTAAATATTGTGGGTAACGGAGTGGTTATTGATCCGGTAATATTTAAAAAAGAATTGGACAATCTTGCCAAGTATAATATTGATTTCAAATCAAAGCTTCTAATTTCCAGAAAAGCACATATTATCTTACCTACACACCGCATATTAGACGCTGCTTCTGAAACTATGAAAGGAAAGGCTAAAATTGGTTCTACGTTGAAAGGAATCGGGCCAACGTATATGGACAAAACGGGAAGAAATGGTTTTAGAATTGGCGATCTGGATTTTGATCATTGGAAAGAAAAATACCAAAATCTGGCGCAAAAACACTTAAAAATGATCGATTTTTATGATGTTGACCTGGAATTTGATCTCGATGAATTGGAAACTGAATTTTTTGAAGCCATTGATGTATTAAAATCCCTAACTTTTATTGATAGTGAAGAATATTTAAATAATGCCCTTGAAAATGGTAAAACAATTTTGGCTGAAGGTGCACAGGGCTCTTTGTTAGATGTTGATTTTGGAACATATCCATTTGTAACTTCCTCAAACACTACTGCTGCTGGTGCTTGTACCGGTTTGGGAGTTGCTCCAAATAAAATTGGTGATGTTTTTGGTATCTTTAAAGCTTATACTACTCGTGTTGGTTCCGGTCCTTTTCCTACCGAATTGTTTGATAAAGATGGAGAAACAATGGCAAAAGTTGGACACGAGTTTGGTGCCACAACAGGAAGGCCACGACGTTGTGGCTGGTTGGATCTTGTAGCATTAAAGTATGCTGTTCAAATTAATGGAGTAACACAATTAATGATGATGAAAGGTGATGTTCTTTCTGGATTTGAAACTTTAAAAATCTGTACATCTTATAATTATAAAGGAAAAAATATCTCCTACTTACCATATAATATTGAAGAAGAGAATGTTAGCGTTAATTATACCAAAATAAAGGGTTGGAAAGAGGATTTAACTCAAATGAGCAATGCCGATGAATTGCCACAAACCTTAAACGATTACATCTCATTTATTGAAAAATTTGTAGGTGTTCCTGTTAAAATAGTGTCTGTTGGTCCGGATAGAAAACAAACAATTATTAGAACCGACCAAATATAATAATTAAATAAAAAATATAATTAAAAGGTAAAGATGACATAGAAGATCTTTACCTTTTTTCATTAATCATATATTTATGTAAATTTGAATCTAAAACCATTTTTATTGAAAACAAATTTCCTTATTTTAATATTGAACTTAATTTCCCTGGTTTCCTTTGCTCAAGGGCAAAAAATCACCATTATTCATTCTGACAATTCAAGTATTGATGAAATTAGATTACCTGGTGCCACTATTTTGTTAGGTAATGTTATGATAAAACATGAAGGTATCATGCTTAAATGTAAAAAAGCAATTCATTATAAAAATGAGAATTATATCAAAGCTTTTGGAGATGTTGTTTTAAATCAAGGCGATACGATCGTTCAAACAAGCAGATACACAGAATATAATGGTAATACACAAAAAGCTTTATCGTGGGGCAATGTAGTGATCAAAGATCCTCAAATGACATTGAAAACAGATACTTTACATTTTGACAGGTCAAATCAACTATTGTACTACAAATACAGTGGAACAATCAAAGACAGTATCAACACGCTTACCAGTAATACTGGAAATTATTATTTAAAAAATAATAAATTTCAGGCTATTTCCGATGTGGTTCTTATTAATCCTGATTATATTTTGAATTCTAATCACTTGGATTACTATACAAATGATGGTAAAGCGTTTTTATATGGTTCGTCAACCATAAGAAGTGATGATAATTTTATTTACTGCGAAAAAGGGTTTTATGATACCAAGCAAAATATTTCACATTTCACAAGAAATGCCCGAATTGAATATGATGATCGTGAAATAAAAGCGGATAGTTTATTTTATAATAGAAATACCGGATTCGCTTCGGCAACTAAAAATATTAAAATTACCGACACCCTTAACCATAGTGTATTAAAAGGTAATTATGCCGAATATTTTGAAAAGTTGGATTCTGCATATGTTATTGGTCGTGCACTTGCCATAACAAATACCAATAAAGATTCCTTATTCATCCACGGTGACACATTATTAGTAACCGGTGATCCAAAGAACAGAATTATAAGAGCCTATCATCATGTAAAATTCTTTAAAAGCGATATGAGCGGCAAATGTGATTCAATTCATTCTAATCAAGGAACAGGTCTAACACAAATGTTTAAAAACCCAATTCTATGGTCAAATCAAAGCCAAATTACGGGGGATACCATTCAATTAATTTCAAATACAGAAACAGATAAGTTAGATAGTTTAAAAGTTCTGCAAAATGCATTTATTATCAATAAAGATTCGATAGGTTTCAATCAAATAAAAGGAAGAAATTTGTTGGGTAAATTTGAAGAAAATGATCTACGGTTTGTAAATATCATTGGTAATTCAGAAGTTATTCACTTTGTAAGAAATGAAGATAATAGTTTGATCGGTATAGAAAAAACTACCTGTAGTGAAATCCATTTTATCTTAAAGGACGGAGCCATTCAAAATGCAAAATTTATAACCCAGCCTGACGGCGAAACCTATCCCCCATCTAAATTACCCGAAAATGTTAGAAAATTGCGTGGCTTTCAATGGCGGGAAGATGAAAAACCACTAACCAAAAAAGATATTTTTAAAATAGATGAAAAGTGATTTTTTTAAATATCAGGCACAAACAACTCCTTACCCTCTGGCTTTAGAAATTTCAAAAGCAACAGGAAGTTATATTTATGACATCAATGGAAAAAGCTATTTGGATTTCACCGCAGGAGTATCTGCAAATACCTTAGGGCATAATCCTAAAACGGTAATAAAAGCCATTAAAAAACAAGCAGATAAGTATTTACATGTTATGGTTTATGGTGAATTTATTCAGCAGCCTCAAGTTGCACTATCTAAGTTTCTGGTAAAAAAACTACCACGAACCTTAAATAGTGTTTATCTGACCAATTCGGGGACTGAAGCGGTAGAAGGGGCATTAAAATTAGCTAAAAGAGTAACCGGTAGACATGAAATAATCTCTGCAAAAAATGCATATCACGGTAACACCCAGGGATCTATGAGTGTTTGTGGAATGGAAAAGCAAAATAGTGCTTTCAGACCTTTAATACCAGGCATCAAGTTTATTGAATTTAATAAACCTACAGATATTGATAAGATTTCTAAAAATACGGCAGCTGTTATTTTAGAGACCATTCAAGGGGGAGCAGGATTTATTGAACCTACTAATCATTATTTGCAAAAAGTAAAAAATAAATGTGATGAAGTTGGTGCACTTCTCATTCTCGATGAAATTCAAAGTGGTATTGGTAGAACAGGAAAATTTTTTGGGTTTGAAAACTATAATGTATGTCCTGATATTTTAGTTACAGGTAAAGGTTTAGGTGGTGGAATGCCAATTGGAGCTTTTATTTCTTCATTTGAAAATATGAGTTTGCTAAAACAAAATCCAAAACTCGGGCACATAACTACATTTGGAGGTCATCCTGTAATTGCTGCCGCAGCATTAGCTACCTTACAAGAACTTTTTCAATCTACTTTAATTGAAGATACACTGGAAAAAGAAAAATTGTTTAGAAAACTGTTGGTTCATAGATCTATTGTAGAAATTAGAGGAAAAGGGTTAATGTTAGCAATGATTTTCAATAGTAGTGACCTGGTAAATAAGGTTATTCTTAAGGCTATTGATAATGGATTGTTACTTTTCTGGCTATTATTTGAGCCTAAAGCTATTAGAATTACTCCACCATTAACTATTTCTGATAAAGAAATAAAAGAAGGCTGCGCTATAATAGTTGAATTATTGAACTTAATAGATTGTTAAAATTGTTAAGGTTATCTTATCAAATTCATTAAAACTTCAATTTTTAGTTAATTTAATCATAAATATCAACTTTTTTAATCGAAGATATGTAACAAGTATTGCTAATGTTACGTCTCTTATAAAAAATGTCTAATCTAAATTATATATCATGAAAAAATTATTTATCGTAGCAGCAATCGCATTATTTTCTTTAAATGTCTCAGCAGCAGAAAAACCAATTAAACCTAGTGAATCCTTAAGAGCAGAAATAATTCAATTAATTGGAAGTGAAACTCCGTTTATAATAGGTAATGCTGAATACACGGTTGAAGTGCTATTTACAGTAAATTCCAAAAGTGAGATCATTGTACTTTATTCCAATGCTACGAACAAGGAAATGGAAAATTTTATCAAAGGAAAATTAAATTACAAAAAAGTTGATTTTCAAGTTAAGAAAGAAGGTGAATTATTCTTACTACCTGTGAAGTTTCAAAAATCATAAAATATTTCAACAAATCAAAAGTGCTTAAAATTTAGTTTTTAGGCACTTTTTTTTATTTTTATATTCCTCTACACAAAGATATGTTCATTATGCATATCCTAATAGTTCAATTGCTTTATCAAGTAAATGTTAAAAATGTTAAGCATATCTTAACAACAATGCAAATAATTATTAAAAATCGTTAAATGTTTCTTAATTCACAAAGTTTTAACTTAATGAAATGTAACAATTACTACAAAAGTAACGTCCTTTATATATATAAATGTCTAATCTATATGTCTAATCTAAATTATATATCATGAAAAATTTAAAATTATTTATTATTGCCTTTACCCTATTTGCAATGAATGTTTCAGCAGCAGATTTTGATCCTATTAAACCAACCGATAAATTAAGAGCAGAAATTGTTGAATTTGTTGGACCTAATTGTCCATATGAATATAATAAAAATGAATGTACTGCCGAAGTACTATTTACGGTAAATTCCAATAGTGAAATGATAGTTCTTTCTGTTACTTCTCCAAATCGAGCAGCTGAGTTTTATTTAAAAAGCAAATTAAATTATAAGAAAGTTAGCCATGTACCAAGTAGAGAGGGTGAAATATTTTTGTTACCTCTTAAAATGATTAAAGAATAAAAATTGTTATCATTATATATTTGAAAAAAGTTGCCAGTTTTGGCAGCTTTTTTTTATTGAATTAATTCGTCTAATAAATCTTTAACTTTTTTACTATCCCAATCAGCAGCACCTGTTTTATTCACAACAATTTCTCCTGATCTGTTTATAATATATGTTGTTGGCAATGAATTGGATTGCATCTGAGGAGGGGCTTGAGAAATCTGAAAATATATCGGAATACTGTGATTCTTATCAATTACGAATTTTTCAACTTTTTCCTTTTCATCATTTGCAACGAATAAAAATACAACTTTGGACTTATAATCATCATACAGACCTTGTAAACTTGGCATTTCAGCTATACAAGGAGGACACCATGTGGCCCAATAGTTTACAACAATCACTTTACCTTTAAATTCATTAAGATTTACTCTATCACCTTTTAAATCAATTAATTGCCAATCATAGGAACTTAATTTCTCTCTTTTGTTTTTATCAATTTCCATACTAAAAACCCTTGTAGTAATAAAGGAAACTCCTTTAATTAACGTCGCTCTTACCGGTAAACCATATGGAGTGAATAAAAAAATGATAAAGGCGAAGAATATGATGTTCGATATGTTCTTTTTAATAAAGTTCATGCTTATAATTTAAAATACAAATCTAATTGTATAAAGTTCAAAGAGCAAATAATAATAGCTAATAAATCACAAAAATCAGATATCAATTCTCCAAATTAATTTCAACTCGTATCATACCTGACAGGTAGGTTATAAACTTTTTTTACGTATCATCCATAAGCCAATAAAAGTGATCATACCGTTTAATAACAAAATTGTATAACCAAAATAAAAGGCACAGAATTTTTATCAAAAACTTGGCTATAAAAAAGTTGGGGTGATCACTGATTATTTGGTTGAAGGATATGATGAAATATTAATGAGGAAAACTGTGGGTCCTATCGGAACGATTACAAAGAATATTAATTAAACTCTCAACTTCTCAAAACTAAATTTCATCCATTGTGTTAAATAAAATTAGTAAATCTATGTAAAATTGATCCAAAATTTTAGGTTTTGTTACTTTTGGTGATATTATAAATATTCCTCTTAAAAATTGTAAATAAAGCCAAATGTTTTTTATAAATTTACAATGTTTTAAACATTTTCGACAATTGTTTCCAGATAACTTACTGTAGAACAACCGGAACACGCATAGATGTTTTTATCTATGCAACAAATTTAATTAATTTTATAAATAATATTTATTTTATGGCTAATACAAAAAAAATAAGAGGGGTAATTGCAATTTTAACAGGTGGTGGTGATGTTCCTGGCCTCAACCCTGCCATTCGTGCAATAACAATCAGGGCAAACCGGGAAGGATTTAGAGTTATTGGTTTGCGACGTGGTTGGGCTGGTATAACAGAACTATTAAGAGATGAAAAAGCTGATAATAGTAGGAATTATCTTACATTAACCAATGATCTTGTAAACAAGGCTGGTCGTACAGGTGGTACTTTTTTGCACTCATCCAGAACCAAGCCGAGTAAAATGCCAAAAGATAAAGTTCCCGAACATTTAAAATCTGTTTATAATAAAGAATTTAACGATCTAACACCTGAGATTATTAAAAATCTAGAATGGTTAGGCGTTGATTATTTAATTCCAATTGGAGGTGACGATACGCTTAGTTATGGGGTTAGAATGTATAAAGAAGGAGTTAAAGTTGTTGCTATCCCAAAAACCATGGATAACGATGTTCCCGGTACTGATTATTGTATTGGCTTTAGTACCTGTGTTACAAGAACAATAATGATGACCAACAATTTACGAACATCTGCCGGTTCACATGAAAGAATACTGGTGATGGAAGTTTTTGGAAGATATGCTGGCTTTACAGCGATGTTACCTACAATGGCAGGAGCAGCAAACAGGTGCGTTATACCTGAACATAATTTTGATATTGAACATCTTACACAATTACTTGTTGAAGATCGCAATAACAATCCAAGTAAATATTCCGTTGTTCTTGCTTCAGAAGGAACTTTGTTCAAAGGTGGAGAAATGATATTCCAGGATTCAGAAAAAGATATGTTTGGCCATGCAAAATTAGGAGGTGTTGGTGATATGATTTCAGCTGAGATAAAGAGTCTTACTCCAAAATACAATAATGGTAACACCATAAATATTATTAATCAGAAACTTGGATATCTTGTTCGAGGAGGAGATCCGGATGCTGTTGATTCCATTGTTCCAATGGCCTATGGAAATCTAGCACTCGACTTGATTCTTGGTGGATTTCATGGCCGTCTTGTGGTACTTAAAAATGGTAGATACGATGATGTTCCTTTAGAGGTTGTTACCAGTACAAAAAAGATAGTTAATATTGATAAATACTATAATATTAAAAGATTGAGACCACATTATCATAGGTTTGAGATGAAACCTATGTTTCTTATGGCAGCCGATAGTTAATCTATTAGGGTAAAATAATGACAATTTCTTAAAATCAAGGATCACCGAGGCATCCCGAATGTTCGGGATCAAGGAATTTGTTTTGATTAAATTTGTGTTAAAATATTTGGATAAAATTGGAAATTAATTTTATTGAATTTACATTAGAGCCTCTTAGTCTAAAATAAAAATTCAATTTATGAAGAATTCAGTAAAATTAATTGCCTTTTCATTGTCCTTTGTGTTCTTATCCTGTGGAAGTGTTAAAACCAAGGAAGTTGTTGAACCTATTGTGGAATTTAATGTTGACCTGCTCGACAGAAGTGATGACACTTTTAAAGTAGTAGTAATTGCACCTGAATTAAAAGAACAAAACAATATTTTTCAGTTTGCCTCTTCTGCTCCCGGTACTTATCAGGTAATGGATATTGGGCGTTTTGTTCGTTCATTCAAAGCTTATGATATAAATGGAGTAGAAATTCAAACAGAAAAAATTAACACCAATCAGTATCAACTTTCAACACCTGAGAAAATTTCAAAAATTGAATATTCAATCGCTGAAACATGGGATACTAAAGTTGAAGAAGACCCTATATATTTAATGGCTGGTACTTCCATTGAAAATGATCATACTCTGATCAATGGACAAGCAGTTTTTGGTTATTTTAAAGGGAAACAAGCCTACCCTATCAAAGTTAAAATTAACTATCCCTCCGAATGGCTTGTTGGAACCGCTCTTAAAAAATCAAAGGAAGATTATTATTTGGCCAACAACTATGATCATATCGTAGATTCTCCAATACTATTGGGAAACTTGACTTCGGCAACAATGGATGTCCAAGGTACTACTGTAAATGTTTATACTTATTCAAAAACCGGAATGGTTAAATCTCAGGAAGTATTAGAATCTATGAATGAAATGTTAAATTCAGCAAGTAGTTTTGTAAATGGATTACCCGTGAAACATTACACTTTCTTATTTCATTTTGAGGATGTATCGGCCGGAGCCTGGGAGCATTCTTATAGTTCTGAATACATTTCCAAAGAAGATGATTGGGACAATCTAGAAAAAGATATTTTAGATACAGCTGCACATGAATTTTTTCACGTTATAACACCTTTAAATATTCATAGTGAGATCATTCAGGAATTCAATTTTATTACTCCAATTGCATCCAGACATTTATGGCTGTACGAAGGAACTACAGAATGGGCTTCTCATATGATGTTATTCCAATCTGGTCAAAAATCATTAAATGATTATTTGAAAATGCTTCACGATAAAATTTCACTTAGCAAAAACTTGTACGATGAGGAATATAGCATATTAGACTTGGCCTTAAATTCGTACACGGCTGAAGGGCAAAAACAATACGGTAATATTTATATGAGAGGCTCACTTGTTGCGGGATTGTTAGATATTAAATTATTAGAACTTTCTAATGGCAAAAAAGGATTAAAAGAAGTTGTGAATGAATTGGCTCAAAAATATGGGCCGTACAAACCCTTCAAAGATGATTCATTTTTTGATGAATTTACAAAGATGACTTACCCAGAAATTGGATCTTTCTTTGAAAAGTACGTTAAAAACGCTAAGCCTTTACCTTTCAAAGAATATTATCATAAAATTGGTATTGATTACTTTGAAATAATAGTTGATGATACAAAAAGTGGGATAGATTTTAACTATTATCCTATTCCTCAAGGTTTATACATTTTAGCTGATTCAAAAGATATTACATTTTCTGAATTCAAAAAAGGTGATTTTATACTAAGCATCAATGGAGAAGCAGCTAACGTGAATACAATATCTGATTTGTTATCAAATCTGGAAAAGCAGAAAATTGGGAGCTCCTATAAAGTAAATTTTGTTAGACAAGGTGAAAAAGTAGATGCTGAATTCAAAACTTCTCCAAAAACTCAAAAATTTGTATTTCAAGTAAATGAAAATGCAAATGATAAACAATTGAAATTGAGGAAAAGTTGGATGGACTAAATTCAAATCAAAATAAAAGGTCTTAACTGAGCTAAGACCTTTTATTTATATCTAAACAATTAATATTGGTTACGATGGCTAATCATCACTAAGCATTTTGCTTTTTGATCAAATTCAAAGCACTTCCTTCATTAAACCAATCTATTTGATTTTTGTTATAGGTATGATTTAGCTTGATGGTATCTTTACTGGCATTAGAATGAACAATGTCTAATGTTAATTGTTTACCCGGAGCAAATTCATTTAGATCAACAAAATTGAAAGTATCATCTTCCTTTATAAGATCATAATCATTTTCATTAGCAAATGTTAAACCTAACATCCCTTGCTTTTTTAAGTTGGTTTCATGAATTCGGGCAAAGGATTTAACGATCACTGCTGCCACCCCTAAATGTCTGGGTTCCATAGCGGCATGTTCACGAGAAGAACCTTCACCATAATTATGATCTCCAACTACTACAGAGTAAACACCAGCTTTTTTATAAGCTCTGGCTGTATCAGGTACGGCACCGTATTCACCAGTTAATTGATTTTTTACACTATTCGTTTCCTTATTATATGCATTGACAGCTCCAATGAGCATGTTATTAGAAATATTATCTAAATGTCCTCTAAAACGCAACCAAGGACCCGCCATTGAAATATGATCAGTTGTACATTTTCCAAAGGCTTTGATCAATAATTTAGCACCATTAATTTCCTGACCAATAGGTGTAAACGGAGTCAATAATTGTAACCTTTTTGAGTCAGTATTAACCTCAACATCAATGCTTGATCCATCTTGAATAGGGGCTACAAAACCAGGATCATCCACATCAAATCCTTTAGGTGGTAACTCAAAACCTGTTGGTTCATCAAACATAATTTCTTCACCATTTTTATTGGTCAATTTATCCGTAATCGGATTAAAATCCAATCTGCCGGAAATTGCAACAGCTGCAACCATTTCAGGGGATGCAACAAACGCATGGGTGTTTGGATTACCATCTGCTCTTTTTGAGAAATTACGATTAAAGGAATGAACTATAGTATTCTTTTCTTGTTTATCCGCTCCTTCTCTCGCCCACTGACCTATACATGGTCCGCAAGCATTGGTAAATATTTTTGCATTTAAATCTTTAAAGATATCTAAAAGTCCATCACGATCTGCTGTATATCTCACCTGTTCAGAACCGGGGTTGATCCCAAATTCTGCTTTGGATACTATATTATTTTCTACAGCTTGCTTCGCAATAGAAGCTGCTCTAGACAAATCTTCATAAGAGGAATTGGTACATGAACCTATTAAACCCCATTCAACATCTAATGGCCATCCATTTTCTATCGCTTTAGTATGCATTTTTCCAACTGGAGTTGCCAGATCTGGTGTAAAAGGACCATTTAAATGAGGCTTCAATTCTGATAAATTAATTTCAATTACCTGATCAAAATATAGTTCAGGATTTTCATAAACTGCATCATCACCGGTCAAGTAGGGTTTTATTTTATTAGCTTCATCTGCTATTTCTTCTCTTCCGGTAGCACGTAAATAACGTTCTATGGATTCATCGTAACCAAAAGTTGAAGTAGTTGCCCCAATTTCAGCACCCATATTACAAATAGTACCTTTACCTGTGGCTGATAAAGCTCTGGCACCTTCTCCAAAATATTCAACAATAGCACCGGTTCCACCTTTTACGGTTAAAATACCAGCTACTTTTAATATTACATCTTTTGGTGCTGTCCAACCGCTCAATTTACCGGTTAATTTAATTCCAATTAATTTTGGAAACTTTAATTCCCAGGGCATATCTGCCATTACATCAACCGCATCAGCTCCTCCAACACCAATAGCGATCATACCAAGGCCTCCGGCATTAACCGTATGTGAATCGGTTCCAATCATCATTCCTCCCGGAAAAGCATAATTTTCCAGTACCACCTGATGAATTATTCCAGCTCCAGGTTTCCAAAATCCTATTCCGTATTTATTGGAAACAGATCCTAAGAAATTAAAAACCTCACTACTGTTATTAATTGCTTCCTGAAGATCTTTATCTGCACCAATTCTAGCTTGTATTAAATGATCACAATGAACGGTGGTAGGTACTGCAACTTTTTTCTTCCCTGCTTGCATAAATTGTAATAATGCCATTTGAGCGGTAGCATCCTGACAAGCAATTCTATCAGGAGCAAAATCAACATAATCAACACCTCTTTCAAAAGATTGCTTTGTCTTACCCTCCCATAGGTGATTGTACAATATTTTTTCTGCCAAGGTAAGTGGTTTTCCAACAATGTTTCTTGCAGTATCAACCCGGTTTACCATCCTACTGTAAACCTGCTTAATCATATCAACATCAAATGCCATAATCTATAAAGTTTATTTTGTAATCTATTTTTTTTGGTGTTCAAAAATACAAAATAAATAGGTGATTTTATAAAATATTCAATTAAAATACATTGTTATTCACTATTCTACAATTAAAATTCATATACTAAATAATAATGCAAATAATGCTTAAAAAAAGTTGATTAAATTACGAATATGATAAAAGAAAAGTAAGTCAATAAGCCGGATTCTGTTTCCGTCAAAAGACGGATTCTTATCATTTATCTAAGTTACAAATTACTTTGCAACTTTAGCTGCTTACCCCTTGAAATCGAACGAGTAGTTCTCTCCCGATAGCTATCGGTGTTTCAATATACATAGCATTGCACCGCATAGAGTTTACCTGATTTCACTACAGCCTAACTGTACTTGCTTTCTGTTGCACTTGTCCTATCCGTCAGCTGACGGATGACGGATGTTATCCGCTATGCTACTCTTTGGTGTCCGGACTTTCCTCCCCCGAATGATCGGGAGCGATAAGATGACTTACTTTTCCCGCAAAATTACGGTTTATATTAAAGAAAAAAAAATCCCACTCTTGTAAACAAAAGTGGGAAAATTGCTATGAAAAAGAATATTACTATTAAAAGTAATATAAATAAGGTTGTAAAAATACATAATTTACAACAATATACCTATTCTTTTAATTATTATTTTTTTAAATTGATTTTACTCCTGAATTTCATAAAATAAAAAAACCCACTCTAAAAAAAGAGTGGGAAAATTGCTATGAAAAAGAAAAAGTTACTGAATTTAAAAATCCAGTAAAACAAATATAATGAAAAAATATTTATAAATTCTTAAAATCTATAAATATATTCTTCTTAACAAATTGATTCATGCCATGTTATGAAAACATGTCTTTTACTTTTTCAAAAAATGACTTTTCAGAATTAGACGGTTTTGGCTTAAAATTCTCATCGTGTTCCATCTTTTTAAAGAAGTCTTTTTGCTCTTTGGATAATTTTTTAGGAGTCCATACATTTAAATGAACCAATAAATCTCCTTTACCATATCTATCTAAACTTTCTAATCCTTTACCTCGCAAACGCAATATTTTACCTGATTGAGTACCTTCTTCAATCTTGATTCTGACTTTACCAGTTAAGGTATCTATTTCTTTATTTGCACCAAGAGCAGCATCAGGGAAGCTAACATATAGATCATAATGCAAATTATTTCCTTCCCTTTTTAATTTTTCATGAGGAATTTCTTGAATAATAACAAGAATATCTCCTGCTATTCCATTACCAGGTGCTTCATTTCCTTTACCCGATACTTTTAATTGTACGCCATCAGTTACTCCAGGTGGAATATCAATCTCTACAGTTTCCTCTTTATATACAAGTCCATGAGCATTAGTGCCCTTTGGTCTGTGATCAACAATTTCACCTGAACCTTGACAAGTTGGACAAGTAGTTGCCGTTTGCATTCTGCCTAAAATTGTATTCGTTACCCTGGTAACACTCCCTTGACCATTACAAGAAGTGCAGGTTTTATAAGTTACTCCATCAGCTTTAACCAATCGATTAACTTTTACTTTTTTAGATACACCGTTTAATATATCTTTTAATTCCAGCTTAACACGAATTCTCAAATTACTGCCTTTAACTCTGGCTTGACGTGAGCTGCCTCCAAAACCCCCACTAAATCCACCACCAAAATGACCACCAAAAATATCGCCAAACTGACTAAAAATATCCTCCATATTCATACCGCCAAAACCACCACCGGCTCCACCATTTTCGAAGGCAGAATGACCAAATTGATCATAACGTGCTTTTTTATCGGAGTTACTTAATATTTCATAAGCTTCGGCTGCCTGTTTAAATCGTTCTTCAGCTGCTTTATCGTTTGGGTTCTTATCCGGGTGGTTTTGAACAGCCTTTTTTCGATATGCTTTTTTTATCTCGTTGGCTGTTGCATTTTTATCTACACCAAGTATTTCGTAATAATCTTGTTTCACAAGTACAAATTTTTAATCATTAGTTGGTATATTTAATTACCTAAAACAACTTTAGGAAAGCGAATTATGGTCTCACCAAGTTTATATCCCTTTTCAACAACATCAATAATCTTACCTTTCAATTTTTTTGAGGGTGCAGGTATTTGTGAGATCGCCTCATGTATCTCAGTATCAAAAATATCACCTTGATTTACTTCAACCACTTTTAAACCTTTTTGATTCAAGGTATTTTTGAGTTTATTATAAATCAATTGCATTCCTTCAAGCAAAGCGGGGTCAGAAGATTTTTCAATTTCAACCAACCCTCTTTCAAAATCATCTAATATTGGCAATAAAACTGTCATCAATTCCTTATTTGCTGTACTAAATAGCTCAATTCTTTCTTTGGAAGTTCTTTTTTTATAATTTTCAAATTCTGCAAACAAGCGCAAAAAATTATTTCTCTCTTTATCAATATCTTCCTTTAGTTTTTCCAATTCGTTTTCAGCTACCTGTTCTTCAGTCAAATCTTCCTGATTTTCATTTGTTTCATTTTCTAGCTCCTGGTCTTGAAAATCTTTTTCTATTTCTTTATCTTTAAATTCTTGATTACTCATTATAATTCATTTTTATCCTATTACACCACATGAAGCAAATTACTTGCCAAGTGTTCAATTGTGTCATATTGTCACAATAATTCAAAAACTATGTAGTATTAAAAATTTAAAAAGCGTCTTCGATTCTTTCAATTTTAGCGCCAATTGACCTCAAGCGTTCATCGATAGATTCATATCCTCTATCGATCTGATTTATATTATGAATCGTACTTGTTCCTTTTGCAGAAAGTGCTGCAATTAATAATGAAATACCAGCTCTAATATCTGGTGAAGTCATTGTTGTTGCTCGTAAACTTGATTCATGGTTCAAGCCGATCACTGTTGCTCGGTGAGGGTCACATAAAATAACCTTTGCCCCCATATCAATTAACTTATCAACAAAGAATAATCGACTTTCAAACATTTTTTGATGAATTAGCACACTACCCTTGGCTTGCGTTGCAACGACAAGAACAATACTCAATAAATCAGGGGTAAATCCTGGCCAGGGTGCATCAGAAACCGTTAGGATAGAATCATCCAAATACCCTTGAATTTCATAACTCTCTTGCGCCGGTATATAAATATCATCCCCTTTTCTTTCCAGTTTAATTCCTAATTTTCTAAAAACACTAGGTATTTGACCTAGATCATCCCAACTAACATCTTTTATGGTAAGTTCGGATTTTGTCATTACGGCCATACCTATCCAACTACCAATTTCAATCATATCGGGTAGAACTCTGTGTTCACAGCCTTTTAATTTTTCAACCCCCTCAATAATTAATTTATTGGAGCCAATACCACTAATTTTTGCTCCCATACGCACCAGCATTTTCGATAATTGTTGGATGTATGGTTCACATGCCGCATTGTAAATTGTAGTTTCTCCTTTGGCCATTACAGCCGCCATTAAAATATTAGCGGTTCCTGTTACAGATGCTTCATCCAAAAGCATATAAGTTCCATGCAGCTCATCAGCTTCTACACCATAAAAATATTCCTCTTTATTGTATCTGAATTTAGCGCCTAATTTAATAAAACCCTCAAAATGTGTATCTAATCTCCTTCTACCGATCTTATCACCTCCGGGTCTAGGAATATAGCCTTTTCCAAATCGAGTTAATAAAGGTCCGACGATCATTATGGATCCTCTTAAAGAACCTCCATCCTTTTTAAATTTTTCAGATTCGATATAGTCTAAGTTAATTTCGTCTGCCTGAAAAGTATAGGTGTTATTATTTAATTTTTCAATTTTAACACCTAATTCACCAAGTATGAATATTAATTTATTTACATCTTTTATATTAGGAATATTACTTATGGTAACCTTTTCGGAAGTTAACAGAACTGCACAAATTATTTGTAAGGCTTCATTTTTTGCTCCCTGAGGAATAATATCGCCATGCAAGCGATGTCCTCCTTCAATTTTAAATACAGGCATATGATCTTATTATTTTGAGTTATCTTTTTCTATAAGCTTTTTTACCTTGCTTTTGAGAGCCTTTTTGATAACTCTTACTGGGCTTTTTACGTAATAGATCTTTCGAATCCGAAAGTTCTTCTTTTTCTTTTAAAGCCAATTTACCACCAGAAAGATCATCTAAATGCTTAAAGATCACTTCATCATCTACAGTGTCTTTATTCCAATTCAAATAACACTTTTTCATGTGATTTGCAATTGTATAGATCAATGTCTCTTTCATTTCACCTTCCTCCCAGGTTAAAGCAGTATCAATCATTATTTGAATATTGTTACCGTAAAATCTATATTTTGAAGCTGATTTTGGATAAGGTAATGATTCAGGTTTCGCCTGTAAAAGCTCTTTTTCGGGTTTTGGATATGGAGTTTCTACATTCAATTTATAATCAGACATAATAAACAATTGATCCCAAAGTTTATGTTGAAAATCAGGTACATCACGTAAATGTGGCTGTAAATTTCCCATTACTTTCACAATAGCCCTAGCCATTTTATTTTTTTCATCCTCATCTTCTATGGCAACGCAGTGATTTACCAATTTTTGAATATGTCTTCCATATTCCGGAATAATTAAATGTTCTCTTTCCGAATTATATTCTAAATCCATCTACTCTTTTCTTTAAAATCAATTAATATTTATACTAGTTGCAAAGTAACAATTATTTTAGGTTTTACCCCAAGAATTTATCCAATTATCTTCAATTTTGCGAATTGTAATAATAATTTTTTATTGCCCGCGGATTCAAATTTTATTTCGGCTTTCTTACTGTTTCCAACTCCCTCAATCTGAAGCACTTCTCCCCTTCCAAATTTTGCGTGTTCAACAATATTACCGGCCAATAAATCATTATCAAATAAATTGCTACTTTCGGATCTGATAGCACTGACCTTTTTTAAATTTTTTGGCAATATTACATTGGCGGGGCCCTGCTTTTGAGATCTTAGTTTTTTTTCTGTTTTTCTAACAGTAGGTTTTTTAAATCGAACTCTATTTTGCGAGGGTAGGTCAAAAATATCCTTATTTACAAATTTATTGGTTTGAATACCATTTTGTTTAGGACTTATATGATCTAAATATTTTTCATCAACTTCTTCTAAAAACCTACTAGGCTCACAATCAATTAATTTTCCCCATCGATAGCGGGATTGTGCATAGGATAAATATACTTGCTTCTCTGCTCTTGTTAAGGCTACATAAAATAATCGACGCTCTTCTTCAATTTCACTTCTTGTGTTCATGCTCATTGCTGAAGGAAATAGATTCTCTTCTAATCCGACAATATATACATATGGAAATTCTAAACCTTTAGCTAAGTGAATGGTCATTAATGATACTCTGGGAACATCTTCTTTTTCCTTATCAAAATCAGTTGCCAAGGCTACATCCTCTAAAAAATAAGACAGTGATGCTTCTTCTTCTTTTTGATTTTGCCCTTCAATAAAATCCTTTATACCATTCAATAATTCTTGTACATTTTCTACTCTGCTTATTGCCTCAGGAGTTCCTTCACTTTCAATATCTTTAATTAACCTGGTTTGTTTTATAACCAGATCGGCAACTTCAAAGGCATTTAAGGATTGAGCTTGAATTTGAAAACTTCGAATCATATTTGCAAAATTTTGCAATTTGATCTTAGTGCCCGAATTGATCCTGATATCTATTTCGTTTAGATCCATCAGAATATCAAATATGGATCTATTGTAATGATTAGCGGCCAAAATCAATTTATCAACCGTAGTTTGTCCTATACCTCTCGCAGGATAATTAATTACCCTCTTTAAAGCTTCTTCATCGTTAGGATTAACTATTAATCGTAAATAAGCTAAAGTGTCTTTAATTTCTTTTCGTTGATAGAAGGACAAACCTCCATATATTCTATATTTAATATCTTTTTTTCGCAGTGCATCCTCAATGGCCCTTGATTGTGCATTGGTTCTGTACAATACTGTAAAATCATTATTTAATAATTGATTTTGCATTTTGTTTTCAAATATAGAACTGGCTATAAATCTGCCCTCTTCACCTTCAGAAAAAGTCCTCATCACTTTTATTTTCCCTCCTTCATCATTTGATGTCCATATTTCTTTGTCCAGTTTTGTTTTATTTTTATCAATAACACTATTTGCAGCTTCAACAATATTCTTTGAAGAACGATAATTCTGTTCGAGTTTAAAAATTTTAACCTGATCATAATCTTTTTGAAAATTCAAAATATTTTGAATATTTGCACCTCTGAATGCATAAATACTTTGACTATCATCACCAACAACACATATATTTTGATATCTATCAGCTAATGCTCTAACGATCAAATATTGTGAATGATTTGTATCTTGATACTCATCCACTAAGATGTAACGAAACCTATCCTGATATTTTGCTAAAACCTCAGGGAAACGTGTAAGTAACTCATTGGTTCTTAATAACAGATCATCAAAATCCATTGCTCCTGCCTTAAAACATCTATCAACATATTCTCTGTAAATCGATCCGATCTTTGGTCGACCAGACATTTTATCAGCTTCTAATAATTCAGGATTTTGAAAATAAGCCCTTACAGTGATTAAACTATTTTTAAATTGGGAGATACGGCCAAAGACCTGTTTTGGCTTATACTTTTCTTTTTCAAGTTGTAACTCCTTTATTATGGAAGATATTAATCTTACCGAATCTTGTGTATCGTAAATTGTAAAATTGGAAGGAAATCCTAATTTTACACTTTCACTTCGAAGAATTCTTGCAAAAACACTGTGAAATGTGCCCATCCATAAGTTTTTAGCCTCACTTTGTCCAACAACACCAGCTATACGGTCTTTCATTTCTCGTGCCGCCTTATTGGTAAATGTCAATGCCAAAATATTAAACGGATCGATCCCGTTTTTCATTAAGTGTGCAATTCGATAAGTTAAAACCCTGGTTTTTCCCGATCCGGCACCGGCAATGATTATCATCGGTCCTTCTTTTTGAAGAACAGCAAGTTTTTGGGCTTCATTTAATTGATCGATATAATTGCTCACGACTTATTTTTATTTTTTCAAAAATACAATGCTTAATGATTTAGACCAATAAAAGTTATTGACAATTCATAAAATAAGGATTTCTCTTTATGCCAGAGCTTAACGTTTATCTTTCCGTGTTCAATAAGATTTACAAGAGGTTGATCTATGTTATTCAGACATTAGCATTTTGAATAGTGCTATTTTTAATGTATATTGTTTTCACAATGTCAATTCAAAATTAATTAAGTCAAACTTTAATGGAAAACTGTATTACAACTTGAAAAAAAATTGAAGACTAGCTTGAAGTACTCAGAATGGAATACAGTGTTTTTGATAATAATGTATGTTACAACAAATTATTTCAATCTGCCTGAATTCCGGTACTAAGAGCAAATTGCATAGAACTTGAACAAGCAACAAACTTTAAATTACAAGCACCTCACCAATTTTTTACTACTAGGGGTTCCTTTTTATTAGTATTGCAAAGGTTAAAAAGATTACAATCTACCCCCGTATTTTATCTAATAATATGTTCAGTTCCTTCACCTCATGCAATGAAAGATTTTTTAATAATAAATCAACTTTTTTTTCGCATTCATCCATTTCAGCAAGTAATGTCAATCCTGTTTTTGAAACTGAAATCTCTTTTTTTCTGCGGTCAAATGAGTTTTCTCGTCTGTCAATATATTTCTTGTGGAAAAGACGATCAACAACTCTACTCACATCTGAACTTTTGTCAAGCATACGTGCCTTAATATAACCTATTGATATTGTTATCTTGGAATTAGCCCCACGAATAATTTTTAATACATTATATTGAGATTCGCTTAATCCGTGTTTTTTTATAAATTGTAAAAACTGAGAGCTTAGTTGTTTCTCAGTATAGACTAAGTTTATCAATCCTTTATGGTATTCGTTTCGAAACCTTCCCTTTATTTCATCTTCAATTTTCATATTCTAAGTGTTAATTTAAAGACTCAATAATAAAACTTCTGTTACTAAATCCAGGAAGCATATCTGTAAAAGTATGTCTGATTTCATCCCTGTCATCAACCAATGCCATGGAATAAATAACAGGAACATAATGATCTGGAGTAGGGGCAGCTAATTCGCCTAATTTATTCTTTTTGTAATCAATTATGGCTTTCACATCCCTATCATCAACTCTTGTTTTAATCCAATCGTCAAACTCTGCTTCCCAGCCATATATTTCTGTAACTCCTGACTGCATTTTAGCCATGGCTAATTTTAAATTATGAACTAAAGCCCCACTTCCAATAATCAGAACTCCTTGTTCTCTATATTTTTTTAATTGAATTGCTAAATCATAGTGATAATGAGCAGGTTTGTAATAATCTATACTCAGCTGAAATACGGGAACATCGGCTTTAGGAAAGAGGTGCATAAGCATTGGCCAATTTCCATGGTCCAATCCCCATTCGGTAGTTGTTTGTATTTCCTTTATACCATCGGCTATCTGTTTGGCAATTACAGGATGCCCGGATGCAGGGTATTTAATAGTATAGTAATTGTCAGGAAAACCATAATAATCGTAAATTATATTTGGCAAAGTAGAAATATTAACAAAACTTCCTTCTGTACACCAGTGTGCAGAAATTACTAAAATGACGTTAACGGAATATTTCTTTCTGATTTCCTGGCCTAAATCGCCAAGGTAAGTATTGAAAGGGTTACCATAATGAGGTACAGGAATATCCATCGGGCTTCCATGAGACGTAAATAAAACGGGTAATTTTTGCCCTATAGGTTTTGTTTCTTCAAATGCTTTTTCCAATCCCGTCAAACCAAATGTTCCTGCTCCAAAAACTCCCATCCCTGCTTTTTTAATAAATTTTGAACGATTCAAAGATTAGCTATTGAATTTTAAAAGAAGTTCAGGGCTACGGATAAAGGCAGCTATCCATACTAAAACAAGTATTACAGACTGAACAATAAAAGGTTCTCCATGACCCATATGTGTAACAATAGCACCTCCCATGTGAGCACTTAATAAAAATGCTCCGAAAATATTTGTTTTGGGAACCAAAAAAAGGAGAGCAGAGATTATTTCTCCTATAGCAATAATAGTAAGCCAATCACCTAATCCCCATTTAGTAAAGTTTTCTGCCATTTCTGGCATAGCAAATTTACCCATTGCACTAAATAAAAATAAAGCTGTTAGCAACCCTGCCAACACCCATCCAGCAATTTTTGTTTTTTTACTTAATTCTTTTGTTTCCATAATAAAATTGTTTTTAAAGTTTAAAATGTTTTCCATCACAAAAAGCTCCTTTTTCAGATTGCTTACAACCACACCATGCTACTTTTTTGTCTTCAGTTATTTCTACTTCAGTTGGTACAAAAACAGTACCTTGGTGTGAGCCATCACAGTAAGGTTGATTTTTACTTTCTCCACATGCACACCAGTGTTTTATACCAGCCTTTTCGTCAATAACAAAAGGCATTTTTTGTGTAATTTTACCTTTACTCATAATTTTGATTTAATATTCCAAATGAACTTGGAACGAGTTTAACATTGATTTAAATTCATTTAAATTTGCTTGAATCTTTAGCCTTTTCAAGTTATTGAGCTAACTTAATTTCATTCCTATTTATGTATAATTTTTCAAATATAGATAATTATATGTTAAAACATAGTATGTTTCAACATATAATTTCCGTTAAACTTTATACATTTAATAATTTCACTAATCATAATAAGACAATTGAAATCCATGTTTTTTATATTAATCTTAAAAAGTATGCAATTCAAATTCTTTTACAATTACAAAAAGGAATAAATATTGATTGTATAGATGATAAATATAAAAAAATAGCGTAAATTTAACATTAAGACTTAACGGCTAATTTAATCCATTTTGAGTTTATAGCCTAAAGACAAAGATTTTTAGAAATATCTGTTTAGAAAATGAAAAAAATAACTACTGATTTTTATGAAATTAATAAAAAAGGAAACATTGCAATTATCTTTTTTAAGAAAAATATGTTTGATTTACTTTCTAACAGAGAAGATAGTGACTTGCTTTTTGAAACCTTGAATTCCTTAAAGTTCGATCTCGATACTAAAGCACTATTATTCATAAATGAGCCGGATTGTTTTGGAGAACAAGTTTATGATAGTTTTTTAAGTAGAATAATGTTAGAAGAAACTAAGAGCGATAATACAGAAATGTCAAATTTTTATGATAAGAAATCTAGATATAGGGAAATAAATACGCTGAATCGCTTTGTAGAATATCTTGCAAATTATGGTAAATTGTGTTTCACAGTTCTTTCTGGTTGTGTCGTCACTCCTTTTTTCGGTTTAACATTAGCCACTGATATTCGCTATGCAACACCTGAAACATTTTTTTCGTTAGCACATAATAAATATGGAATACATCCAAGTGGAGGTTTACCGTACTTCTTAATACATGAATTGGGCTATAATAAGGCCATTGAATTAATGTTTTCTGAGAATATTTCTGCTCAAAAAGCTTTAGAATTAGGTTTGATTAATAAAATTGTACCAAAAGAGAATTATCTGGAAAGCGTAATAAACGATATTGAAAAAATTACAAAATTTCCTAATTCCGTATTGACAAGAACGAAACAATTATCTTCTTTTGTTCGCAATTCATTATCAGATTACTTAAAATATGATAGCTCTTAATAAAATGACCGTATTTTGATTTAAAATCATGACATAGGATCTGGATCATAGCTGCCTGTTAATTCTTTATAATCATATTCTGTAACCATTAATTATTTTAATTCCTTTAGAGAATTTATGAACTATAAGTATGCCTCACGGTATAGTGATCTCTGCATTATGTCTGTGGAGAACCAAACTTCAACTAAGGCAAATAAAAAAACCGCCCGAAGGCGGTTTTAATATTAATAAATACTAAACTATTATTCTTGTATAAAAATTTCAACCCTTCTATTTTCCTGTCTTCCTTGTTGTGTATTATTATCACCAATTGGTTTTTCTGAACCATAACCAACGGCTTTAATATTATCTTCAGGGAAACCGTTTGAAGTCAAGAAATTCAAAACAGCATCAGCTCTTTTTTGTGACAATTCCTTGTTGATCTTATCACTACCTGTGCTATCCGTATGACCTTCCACTACAACTTTAGAAGCAGTATACTCAGATAAAATTTTGCTAACACCATTCAATCTTATGGAAGATTCATTAGTAAATGTATCTTTTCCGGTTTTAAAATATATCGCTCTGGCCAGATCCGTAATTTGCTTTTTTACTTCTTCTGTAACCACTGGGCAACCATAATTTTCAGCAACACCAAATACAGTAGGGCATTTATCCTCCTCATCTGCAATTCCATCACCGTCAGTATCCACAACAGGGCAACCTTTGTTTTCGATTGGTCCGGCTTCATTAGGACATTCGTCTTTTGAATCCATTACACCATCACCATCTGTATCAGGGCAACCATTAAATTGCTCTAATCCTGCAACATCCGGACAAAGATCTTCCTTGTCAGGGAAACCATCACCATCAGAATCAGGGCAACCATTAAATGCAGCTAAACCAGCTTCATTCGGGCAAGAATCCTCAGAATCCTGAATACCATCGCCATCAGAATCAGGGCAACCATCAAATTGTTCTAAACCTGCAACTTCAGGACATACATCATCTTTATCTTTTACACCATCACCATCCGTATCTTTTCCTCCTAAATTAAATTGAAGACCTAACATGATCATTTGAGTAGTCATTTCATAGGAAACTTCACTGCCAGGAATTTTACCTAATGGATTATTAACTGCATCCCAAGGTCCATCTGGATTACCATCACCATTGAAATCCATTGCAGGTGTTGGATTTAAGAGATTTCCACTTGTTTTTCCATCACTCATTCCATAGTGATATACAGCATCTATTCTAAAATTATCACTAATCTCGTAGCTCAATCCAAATTGGAAAGCATGAGCTATTATTGCAGTAGCAGGTGTTGAAAAGAATGCCAGTTCATCCTGAATTGGATTACTGCTATAAGTATAACCAAAACGTAGGGGCACTTTTTTAATAGCTTTTAGTTGTAGACCAGCAGAAACAACCGAAATATTTTGCCATCCAAATCCATTTACAGCACCTGTTGGTATTTCTTGTCTAAGCGTAGGGTGCATTTGTGTTTCCCAACCAGATGCTTCAAAACCATCTGTATTTTCATAATCTACATATCTATAATCCAATGCAACATCAACAATTCCTTTTGAATAACCAATACCAATAGAATAAACTGCCGGGTAATTCATTGTAAATTTAGGTGATGGAGCTGTTGAACCATCTAAATACTCACTGTCAAATTCCATTTCACTCATGTATTGTTGTGTTTTATAAGATGCTCCTATTTTAAATCCATTTTGTGAATCAAAAAATAAACCTATTTGTCCGCCATAACCATATGAAGCTGTAGACTCACTTAGGGGATACCCTAAAGTTTGACTTGGTCTTGCAATTGGATTTGGTTCTATTTCTAACGCACCATAATTAAAAGTTGGTTGTAGACCAATAGAAAATTTTTCAGTGAAATTATAAGCCCAAGTAAATCCTACCTGTAAAAACATATAGTTGGAATTAAGATTACCAAAACCCATCATACTCTGAGGATAAAGAATTGGATTTGAATTGTTTGGATCCCAATTAGGATTAGGATTTCCATTAGCATCTGCCGGTAAATTAGTTTCTTGAGGAAAATCTACCCCAAAACCACTTACACCAAAGACCGACACACCAAAAGTGTGCTTGCTATCTTCCTTACCCCAGGCAAAAGCCAATGCCGGCATCGGCATCCAACCCAGTTCTGAGTCTGTGGTGCCAGTTACCGGTGGTGAAGCAGGTGACCCTGGAAAAAAAGCATCTGCTGGCCACATAGCTCCAGAAGGAAGAGATGAAGTTATTACAGGTACTCCTTCGAAAGCACCAATGTCAAATTTTAAAATAGAACCATCAAACACCGAAAGTGCAGCAGGGTTCCAATGCATTGCACCACTAATGTCTAACGGTTGTGCAGTTGATGCTCCACCCATGGACATGTTTACGGCTCCAACACCTTGCATTAAATGCCCGGTTTGGGCAAACGCAAATGTTGTAAATAATAAAAATACTAATTTAGATAATTTGTTAAGCATGACATTCAATTTTTTGTTAATAAGTATTCAAATTTTATGATATTTTTTTTGTGTCAAATATTACTCCCAACATGGTAATTATTTGAAAATCATAGTTTTGATTACTAACATGTTAATAATAGACAAATTTACGTTCAAAAACATATGCTTTCTATGACAATTATCACATTTGAAAAAATATTTTGTTCTTTTAAAAACAAAATCTATTTTTGATGAAAGTTTAAAAACCAAATCATGGACATATCCAAAATACTGGAATTACTGAGTTATACCATTCCAGCTATCATTACCGGAGGAGTTGCTTTATATTTCTTTAAATATCATACGGTAAATGAGGAGAAAAGAAGGTATTTTTTATTGAGAAAGGAAAAACAGAATATTGCCTTACCAATCCGCTTACAGGCCTATGAACGTCTGGCATTATTTTTAGAAAGAATTTCTCTTTCTAAACTATTGGTAAGGGTAAAACCTACCGGTAAAGATGTTTATAATTATCAAAGTAAATTAATACAAAGCCTTGAGCAGGAATATGAACATAACCTGGCTCAACAAATTTATGTAACCGATGCAGGATGGAATGCTGTCGTAACTGCTAAAAATGTAATTACACAAATTATTAGGACTACTGCGGCTCATAAGGATATCGAAACAGCAGAGCAGTTAAGAGAAACTTTGATCCAAAAATCTATGGATATGGAAAGCCCTACCCAGGCAGCACTTTCTTATATTAAAAATGACGTAAGAAAACTTTTTTAGTTGTATCTAAAACAACATTTGCTCTTTTTCTAGCAGATTCCGCTGATTATTGCAGATAAAATAAGTGCTATAACAGAAATATTTTATCGTTCACCTTTATTGTTTTTTACCGAAAAAATAGGTCTTCTGAAAATACCTCTGCCACACGGGCAGGAACGTCATTGCGAGTTTATCTGCCGATAGGCATGACGGAACGAAGTGGAGCGAAGCAATCTCTTGTTAAACATTTATCTAACTCAACTAAGATCACCACGTCGCTCCCTTGATAAAAATCAGGATCGCTCCCTGCCTAGAGGCAGGCAGGATCTTGAACCACACTTTTGCGAGGGGAAGGAACGTTATTGCGAGTTTATCAGCCGTTAGGTAAGGCAAAACATTGTGAAGTGAAGCAATCTTTTGTAAAATAATTAATAAAAGATAAATTTGTCTTTTTATTTGATTAACTTTGCCTCAAAATAAAAAACAGGATGAAGGACATAATGAATAAAACAATAGCAGAAATAGTAAGCGATGATATTAGTACTGCTTCCGTTTTTAAAAAATATCATTTAGATTTTTGCTGTGGGGGTGGTAAAACCATTGAAAAGGCTTGTGAAAAGACCAATATAAATATGGAAGATATATTGTTTGATCTTCAAAATGCAAATATCAATAATTCAAATCCTAATTTAAATTTTAAAAATTGGAAACCAGATTTTTTAATGGATTACATTGTTAATGTACATCATACCTTTATCACAGAGAATGTTGGTATCATAAATGAATTTGCTCAAAAAGTAGCTACGGTACACGGTGGTTATAATCCTGAAAATATTGAAATTGCATGCTTATTTGCTCAATTAAGTGAGGAGCTTATTGCACATTTGAAGAAAGAAGAAGATATTTTATTCCCGGCGATCAAACAAATGATCAATAACAGTAATAACGATTTTGATTTTGGCATGATTGAAAGTCCGCTTAAAATGTTGGAAGAAGAACATGATCATGCCGGTGATATCATAAAAAAAATTCAGCAATTAAGTAATTACTTTAGCACACCTGACTATGCCTGTAATACTTATAAAGCATTATACCATAAGCTGGAAGAATTTACCAATGATCTGTTTCAACATATTCATTTAGAAAATAATATTTTATTTCCTAAGGTTCGAAAAATGGAGAATGAATTGAAAGCGTAAAATATTCAGAGTGAAATATTTATATGGCAATTGAGTTATGATCAACTTGATTGCCATATTTTTTATGTACAATTATTTGTATATTTAAGTTCTCTAAATAGTTTTATCATGTATTTCAAGTATTGTATTTTTTTCTTTTTGTTGTTCAATGCAACAATTTGCTTGGCACAAAGACCTGATCCTGATATCATCAAAACTAAAAAGGGTGATCTGGCAATTCAACCCATTTTGCATGGTACGCTGGTATTGCAGTTTGAAGGAAAAACAATTTATGTGGATCCTTATGGTGGAGCAAAAGCTTTTGCCAATATTAAAAATCCCGACCTCATATTAATCACTGATATTCATGGTGATCATTTAAATACGAATACTTTAAATAGTTTACATATTAACAGCACTGTAACTTTTATAGTTCCTCAGGCTGTTGCCGATAAACTCCCGGAAGAATATCATAAAAATTTAAAAATCCTTAAAAACGGTAAAAGCCTAAAACAATTTGGAATTAAAATAAAGGCAATTCCTATGTATAATTTACCCGAAGCTGTTGATGCTAAACATACAAAAGGACGAGGAAATGGCTATATTTTAACCATGGGTGGTAAAAATATTTATATTTCAGGTGACACCGAAGATATTAAGGAAATGAGAGCTCTTAAAAACATTGATGTGGCATTTATATGTATGAATTTACCTTACACTATGAATATCGAACAGGCAGCGAGTGCAGTTTTAGAATTTAAACCACAAATTGTTTATCCATACCATTATCGTGGTAAACCTGACATGAGTGATACTGCCCAATTCAAAAATTTAGTAAATACCATAAATCCAAATATTGAAGTTAGATTGCGAAACTGGTATGCGGAGTATGAATAAACATACATCCAGCAAGGTCTTTGAGACCTGGCAGGTATCATAAAGAAATTAATCAATATAACTTGTCAATAATTAGCAGGCAAGTACAAAATGCATCTATTTTTCAGCGATTCTTTACATTTAACTTTGTGATTCTCTGCCTTATAATTATTTCGCAGAGTCGCGCTATGAAGGCACAGAGATACGCAAAGGAAAATGAAAATTCAGCATACAAAAATTTATAAATATAGGTCAACACTATTCATGCAAGTTCAAAATGCATCTATGTCTTAGTGTCCCAATAACTATCGGGATTGCATAAAACTTTATGATTATTTGCCTTATATTAATTTCGCAGAGTTACGCTAAGAAGACGCAGAGATACGCAAAGGAAAATGAAATTTTAGTATACAAAAATTTAAAAAACCACAAGGATTTAAAAGATTTAATGTATTACACTTATAACATCATGTTTTGTGATAATATGGTATTTTTCATATCCCAGATCAACTAATACAGCCTGATTATCTTTATGGATCAATTTAGATATTTCTTCAACCGATGCTTTTTTATGTACAATAGGAAAAGGTTTTTGCATCACATCTTTGATTGGTTTATCAGCAATATCTTTATTTTCAAAATACAGTCTAAACAAGTCACTTTCATCCAATGATCCTATAAAACCATTACTATCCATTACAGGTAATTGAGATATTTTATATTGACGCATTCTCGATATAGCATGAGATACAAGTTCCTCTGTCTTAACAGTTACCAGAGGTTTGTCTATATGATCTTTGATCAGATCAGACGCTGTTTTTATTTTTTCATCCAAAAATCCTCTTTCGCGCATCCAATCGTCATTGAACATTTTACCAACGTATCTGCTACCATGATCGTGAAATAAAACCACGACAACATCATCCGGTTTGAAATTATCTTTTAATTGCAGCAAGCCTTTTACTGCTGAACCTGCTGAATTGCCAACAAAAATACCTTCTTCCAATGCTAGTTTACGGGTATAAACTGCTCCATCTTTGTCGGTTACTTTTTCAAATCCGTCAATGATGTCAAAATCCACATTTTTAGGTAAAATATCCTCACCGATTCCTTCCGTGATATAAGAATAAATTTCATTTTGATCAAAAATACCGGTTTCATGATACTTTTTAAAAACAGAACCATAGGTATCAATTCCCCAGATCTTAATATTAGGATTTTTCTCTTTTAAATATTTACCAACTCCTGATATAGTTCCTCCTGTACCAACACCTACTATAAAGTGTGTAATCTTACCATCTGTTTGTTCCCAGATCTCAGGCCCAGTACTTTCATAATGAGCAGCTGTATTAGATAAATTATCATATTGTAAAGCATACCATGAATTAGGTGTTTCCTCTGACAAGCGCTTTGAAACTGAATAATAGGAACGTGGGTCATCGGGTTCAACATGGGTAGGACAAACCACAACCTCTGCTCCAACTGCCCTTAAAATATCTATCTTTTCTTTTGACT
>Ga0209013_10000753_pt1 | contig 29520 bp, 20 predicted proteins | sample Cruoilmetagenom2_FD_187291 | JGI IMG/M metagenome (GOLD analysis project Ga0209013, IMG submission 187291) | Oil polluted marine microbial communities from Coal Oil Point, Santa Barbara, California, USA - Sample 2 (SPAdes) (version 2) | ecosystem: Environmental > Aquatic > Marine > Oil seeps ...
ATGTTGGTTCACCAGAATCTGTGATAATGTATCCCCCACTACCATCTCTGGCTAAAGAGGCTTTTACTTTATAACCATCAATTTTTAACTTCTGTTCCAAACGACCGGTTCTTACCAAATCGTGGAATCGATGACCTTCTCCACACAACTCCACACGACGTTCGTGATAAATTGCATCTAAAAGAGCCGTTCCGGAAGCTGTCACATCAGGTAAGGCACCTGCATTTCCGTGACGTGCACGAGCCCGAACCAGATTTAAATAAGTTCTTGTATTTGCCTCATCACCGGTATGATAACAAGCTTCAGCATACAATAAATAAATATCAGAAAGACGAATGATTCTTTCATTAACAGGCGAATTTCTAAAATTACCCAATGATTTATAACGTTCTTTCGACAAATAGTGTTTATAGTTACTAAAACCAGTTAAATCCTCAGCAACAGTGCCCGGAGTTTCACCATCAAGAATCCACTGATCTGCATATTGCAGTGAGTTAATCAAAGAAGCATCTCGTCTTGGGTCACCATTTTCAAATGCAAGATACAAGTCATAAGTAGCCTGATATCTTCCGTAAGGATCTGCTGCACCTAACCAAGGCATGTTTAGGAAAGTAGTAAAATTACCATTGTTTGTAAATGCCCCATCATCCAGAGGAGAATCGTAAAACTGCACTTCAAAAATGGATTCTTCGTTATTCTCTTCTGCTTCTGAAAACAAATCATGATAATCACCCTGATACAAATCGTAAACACCTAAGGCAAATAATTGCTGCGCATAGGTTTTAGCTTCTCCCCACTTATCTTCATTATAGAAATCTTCGGAAGAATAACCAGAACTTGCCTGTGAAACGCAAACTTTTACTAACATTCCTAAAGCTGCACCTTTTGTTGCACGACCAACTTCATCATTTGCTTCATATACGGTTTTTAATGGTAGTGCATCTACTGCGGCTTTCAAGTCAGACTCAATTTGAGCATATACATCTTTTGCTAAAGCACGAGTTTGATTTAAATCATCACCTAATAATGGTGTTGTAACCAATGGAACTCCTCCAAAATTCTTTACCAAATCATAGTAATAATACGCACGCATATATTTGGCTTCCCCAACAACTCTGGCTTGCAAACTTTTATCCACAACACCCGGGATATCTTTCCCTTCGACATTTGCCAATAACTGATTTGCGATCAATATACCACGATAATTATATCTGTAATTGTACGTAAACAAAAAAGCGGTTGCGTCATAAGTATATTCACGCATTTTTAAATCTTCACGATCCACTGCATCATCCGTAGTAGAATTCCCAAATGAAGTACGCCCCCAATTGTAATGATATTCCCACATTGGAGCATAGCAAGCATTTGCAGCCTTAATTAACTCTGCATCGTTGGAATAAAAACTTCCAGAAGTCTGCTCCCCGATTTTTACCGTATCAAGGTAATCCTCATCGCAAGCTGTCATCGAGAAAATGAGCAGTCCTGCTATTAATATATTTTTTAAATTTTTCATTTTCATCAATAATTAAAAAGTTAGATTAGCACCAATTGAGAAAATTCTAGCTTGTGGATAAGTTCCATAATCTATTCCTTGAGTTAAAGTTCCACCACCAATCTCAGGATCCAAACCAGAATAACCTGTGATAGTAAATACATTCTGTCCAGAGAAATAAACACGAAGATTAGACATCCAAGGCGCTACATCTTTAAATGTATACCCCACCTGAATATTTTTCATACGGAAATAAGATCCATCTTCCACATAAAAATCTGATGCCCGAAGATTTCTCTCTACAGTAGATGCATTTAATCCAAACATGCTGTTGGAACCATTTTGAGGAGTCCAGTGATTTTTATAGTCATTGGACAATGCAAATCTTTTAATATCCGCATAGTTGTAATATTTAAATCCATTAAATATCTCATTTCCACTAACACCTTGAAAAAACATTGTTAAATCAAAATTCTTATAACTCAAATCGATATTTAAACCATAAAATAAATCAGGGTTAGGATCTCCAATCTGTACACGGTCATCCCCGTTAATCACACCATCAGGAGCTTCCATTACACCATCATCATTTTTATCGGTCCACTGATCCTTAAATCTAAAATCACCTGCACCAATTGGTTCTCCCGACTGTGCACTTGTAGCAACCTCAGCATCTGTCTGGAATACACCATCAACCTGGTAACCATAAAAGGCTCCAATAGGATAACCTTCTGCTGTTCTGGTAACACTTCCAACAAGACTAACGCTTCCGCTCCAAATAGGAACACCACCACCAAGACTTGTAACTTCATTATTAACATGAGAAGCATTCACATTTACCGAGAACTTTAAATCATTACCAATTTTGCCTCTATAGCCTAAATCTATTTCAAAACCTTTATTCTCTACAGTACCAGCATTAACATATGGGCTTCCATCGTATCCCGCATATTGTGGAATTGGTACTCGCACCAACATATCTTTGGTTTTCTTTTTAAAATAATCAGCTGACAAAGTAATTTTATCGCTTAAAAGAGCTAAATCAAGACCAACATTAGTTGACTCAACAGTTTCCCATTGCACTTTGGTATTAGCCATTTTTACAGGAGCAGCTCCTGCTTGTTCTTTATCACTAAACACATAAGAATATTCCACTCTTGAATCTTTGCTTTGAACAGTTGATGCAAATGAGTAAGGTGCAATTTTGGCATTACCTACTCTACCCCAACCAGCTCTTACCTTAATTCTGTTTACGATATCTTGAGGAAGAAAATCCATGAAACTTTCATTTCTTAGTTTCCAACCCAATGACATAGATGGGAAATTACCAAATCGTTTATCAGGACCGAAAACTGAAGAACCATCTCTACGGAAAGATGCAGTTAAGAAATATTTATCTGCATAATTATAATTAACACGTCCTAAATAAGAAAACATTCTTGTTTCCTGACCAGAATTCCAGGCATTAGTACTCTCCAAATCGGTAGAAGCTGAAATATATTGCAGCTCATCATTATCGTTTGGAATATTATTTCTGGATGCTCCTATATATTCAGATATGTTTTTCTCGGCAGTAAAACCAGCCAAAACACTAATGCTATGCTCATTGTAACCCATATTATAAGTGATCGTATTCTCACTTAAGTATCCATTGAACTCACTAGTCTGCTTCGACAAATTATTTGTAACCCGAAGCTCATTACCATAATCATAAGAAGGCAAATAAGTCTTACTTTTTGATCTGGAAAGATTTAAACTTACTGCAGTCTTGATAAACAAATTCTTTATTGGCTCAAACTGCAAATAAGAATTAGCCAAAACCAATAAGGCCGATCCTTCTCTCACATCCCTGTTTAATTGAGCAACAGGATTTGCCAAGTCAGAGTATGGTGTAGAAGCATACTCACCAGATTCTTGTTTAACCGGTGTAATAGGATCCACTCGTTGAGCAAGCGTTAAAACACCACTAATTGCACTAGATGTAACCTTATCAGTACTGGTATGCGATAAGGAAAGATTAATACCAGCCTTCCATTTAGGACTAATGGTATAATTATTATTCAAACGTGCATTGAATCTTTCGTAAGCAGAATTCAAAACAATACCTTCATTTTTAAAATAACCCGCACTAAATAAAGTATTGTTATTACCATCACCCTTGGATACGGTAACATTAGTCTTATAAACTTTTCCAACCCGTGTTACTTCGTCAAACCAATCTGTTGTTTTATTGGTGTTATCAGAAGGAGCTTGCAGTGCTAATGGCTTATAAGCCGTTGATCCGGTAAATGCAGCAGCATTAGCTTGTGAAGTATTATAGGTATTCAACCAATCCTGAGTATTCATTAAATCAGGTTCATTCCATGCTTTCTGCACACCAGTCATTAATTCTACCTGAACAGCAACATCTTTAGTATTACCAGTTTTTGATGTAATCAAGATCACACCATTCGCTCCTCGAGAACCATAAATAGCCGTAGCCGAAGCATCTTTAAGCACTTCCACACTTTTAAAATCACTTGGATTTAGATGGGAAATATCATCTAAAAAAATACCATCAACAACATATAGAGGCGATGAATTATTTACAGTACCAGTACCACGAACCCGAACAGATAATCCGGCACCTGGAGCACCCGAAGTTTGAGTGACCATTACACCTGCAGCACGACCTTGTAATAAAATAGCAGCATTAGATACTGGTTGATCTTTTAGTGCTTTATTACTTACACTAGCAATAGAACCTGTAATATCACTTTTCTTTTGCACACCATAACCAACAACTACAACTTCATCCATTGCAAAATTGTCGACTTCAAGTGACACATTTAATACTGTTTGAGAGCCAATAGCCATTTCAAACGTTTTCATTCCAATATAACTGAATACCAAAACGGCATCCGTTTTCACACTGATTTGATATTTCCCTTCAAAATCAGTAGTTGTTCCGTTGGTTGTACCTTTTTCTACAACCGAAACACCCGGGATAGTCAACCCGTCTTCTGCACCGGTAACCACACCTTTCACTAGCAAGTCCTGTGCCCAGGATACCTGCCAGCCAAGCAACATGATTAACGCTAAGCATGCAATTTTTCTCATAGTGTTAAATTTAGATTAGCAAGAAATAATTATTTATAATTAAATTTTCACAATTCCAATTCCTGGACGGTTCGGCAAAATAACTTTTCCATCCAGAACTTCAATCCCTTCAAAAGGATCATTAGAGATTAATAAATTTCCATCCAAATCAGCCCAATCCACCATTGGCGAAAGTTGAGCTGCCGCACTAACGCCACATGACGTTTCGGTCATGCAGCCAACCATTACTTTCATCCCTAACGATCGGGCGACATTCATCATTTTATGAGCTTCTCTCATACCGGTACATTTCATTAATTTGATATTAATACCGGAATAAGCCCCTACTAATTTTGGCAGATCCACCAAACGCTGAACAGCTTCATCTGCAACTGTAGGCAAAGGACTATGTTGTGTCAACCATGCCATATCCTCCAAGTTATGTTTATCCATGGGCTGTTCTACAAATACAACTCCCTGTTCTTTCAACCAGTAAATTTTATCTAAAGCCTCATGCTTGTCTTTCCAGCCTTGATTTACGTCAACACACAAAGGAACATTGGTAATTTTACGAATGGTATTAATCATTTCCTCATCCATTCCTTTTCCAATTTTCACTTTCAAAAATTTATAAGGGGCTGCTTCCTTTACCTTTTCCGCAACTACATCTGATTTATCCATTCCAATCGTAAATGTAGTAATTGGAGTATCCTCCTGACTGTATCCCCAGATTTTAAACCAAGGCTTTTCTAATAGCTTTCCGATCAAATCATGAAGTGCAATATCAACAGAAGCTTTTGCTGCACAATTCCCTGGTGCAACTGAATCCACATAGGAAAGAATTTCATTTAATCTAAACGGATCCGTAAATTGTTTTAGATTCAGACTACTTAAAAACTTCCTTGCCGTTTCATGTGATTCTCCCAAATAAGGAGGCATAGATGCTTCTCCATAACCGGTATAACCTTCCCATTCAATTTTGGTTAGCATTACAGGAGTTGTTGTTCGCGAAAAGGAAGCAATGGTAAATACATGTTTCAATTGCAGATCATAAGGCTCAAAACTCAATTTCAGTCCCCCACCGGATGACACCTTTTTTCCTCCACCACCAAAACTATTACATCCGCCTAATAAAGGGGTAAGACATGCAGCACTAGCCAACATTCCACTATTTCCTAAAAATTTTCTTCTGTCCATTTTTATAATTCTATTAATACCATGGATGCTCTGCTACACGGATCACACCTGCTTCGCCAATTCTATTCAATACTCTTCTGCCGCCAAGCCAGCTAATACTTCGATAATCGCTATAATTATCAGCCTTGGGATCGAAACTGTTTATTTTAACTCTTCCCGAGGAATGAATAAATTCCCCATGATTCATATACATTCCCACATGAGTTACCTTCATCGACAAATCTTTAGTCGCTTTTCTCCCAAAAAACACCAAATCTCCTTCTTTCAGCTTTCTAAATCCTTGTTCCGGAGATATGATATTTCCATGGATAAATTGCAATGAAGCATCGCGAGCTAAAATAATCCCGTGCATAAAGTAAACCGACTTTACAAAACCACTACAATCGACCCCTTTTGATGAAGTTCCTCCCCATAAATAAGGTCGCCCTATAAATTGTTTTGCAGTTTTAGTAAGCACTGAAGCATCTTCTATTTTTTCCTGCTCCCATTGATTAAACAATTCACAATCCCTTTTCACCACCATTATTTCCCTTCCATCGGGTAAAATCAACCAATAAAAACCAGAATTTTCTCTTTTCAATTCTAATATAGAACCAGCAACCAAATCGGTTACCACATTCTTACCAATTGAATCACGCTCTATCTTAAACCAAGGAATAAAAACAACACGGTCGGAATTTCTCCATTGCTTCATTTCATCTTTGGTTTTGAGCGCTAAAGCAGCTCTATCTACCCATGCTATATAATGATCAGGGGTCTGTATCAGATACCATGAGTTTTGTTTTTTCAAAACCCGCACCGGAGTACCCATTATTGCCTGTGAAACAAGCTCTGCCGAATGCTTTGGCTTAGATCTCAAATTCACGACACTTAAATTAACCAAGGCCCAATTCAAATCACCAAGCTCTTTCTCCGGAAGCAAAACCATGCTATCAACCAAATGAATTTTCCTTTGCTCCAGAGCTGAAAATAAGGCTAACTTAGCTTCCGGCAGAGATGTTTCGCCGCTAACCACCAATGTTTGATTCTTGTCGATATAAAAATTCGTTTTATATATCGCCTCCCTTCCATCGGGAGCTATTTGTTCTTTAATATCCTGAGATACTTGGTTTGCCTGCTGCAACAATTCAACATTGTTGCTACAAGCAAAACCAAAAAGTATCATTACTAACCAAAAGAAAATCCTCATTCTAATTTATTAATTGGTATTACATCTTACATGATTCAAATTTAAAATAGATCTTTCAAATTATTGAAACACTTTAACATGTTTAAAAACACACATCTATAATACAAGTGAACAACTCCTAAGCCTTTTATAATTCTAATTTAATCTTTCACTTCCAGAGTATTACTCATTTCACTCTCCTGATTACCTCTATTTACAGCAGTTACTGCATATTCCCTATACGAATATTTTATTGGTATCTCAATCTCTATTTTATTGGTAATACAGAATATCTTTTTAGGCAACCCTCTTTTACCTTTAGACTGATACACCACATAATAAGCTGCATCGACTTGTCTATTCCATTCCACTCTATTCCCATTTCTCATCACAGTAGGAGCTTTCAGAATTTTGCCTTTATACAGCGTATTCACCAAAGGCAAAGCTGCGTCCCGAAACACTTTATGCTTAAGCACGTTATTAATCCCCAACCGATCTTCCATGAAATTTTTAGAACAAAAGAACATACTGCCATTAATCTCTTTCAACCTACGATTCAATTTTATTTGCCGAATAATCTCTCTGGGATTATGCCACGCTTTCACCCTTGATGTAGATTCCAACCGATAAACTCCTTGTCCGATATAACATGGTTTTCCATAGGAATGCTTCCTCCACCACTTAACAATTACCCTGTAGTTAGCGACCCTTTTGCCAATATTCCAGTAAACCTGTGGTGCCACATAATCAATCCAGCCTTTTTGCAACCAAAGCAAAACATCAGCATACAAATCATCATAATTGGTTTGTCCCGCTTTGGTTCTCGAACCATTCGGATCTTTATCTTTATTTCGCCAAACACCAAACGGAGAAATGCCAAATGGCAACCAAGGCTTTATTGACTTGATACTATCCTGAATCTGATGAATTACCTTATTGACATTATCTCTTCGCCAATCATCAATTCTATCCGGATAAAAAACTCCGCCATTCCTAGCAAAAGCCAGTGAATCAGGGAAAACCTCCTCTTCAATTTTGTATGGGTAGAAATAATCATCAAAATGAATCGCATCTACATCATATCTGCGTACCACATCCGCAACAATTTTCGAGACATAGTCTCTTGTTTGCTTCAAACCAGGATTAAAGTATTTATGCTTACCATAAGTTAAAAACCAATCGGGATGAACATTCGTAATATGATTCGTATCTGTTTTTGTAATCTTATAAAGAAATACTGCCCGGTAAGGATTCATCCACGCATGCAATTCCATCGCCCTTTCGTGGCAAGCTTTTATTGCAAATTGCAAAGGATCGTAAAACGGATCAGGAGCCACGCCCTGTTTACCACACAACCACTGCGACCAAGGCTCATAAGGCGAGGCATAAAAAGCATCAGCAGCAGGTCTAATCTGAAAAACAATGGTATTCATTCCATTTTTCTTGTGCTGATCCAGTTGAGCGATCAATTCTGCTTTTTGCTGTGCCACCGACAATCTAGGATTTGAAGGCCAATCGATATTATCTACCGTAGCAATCCAAACCGCCCTCATTTCTCGTTTGGGAGATTTTTTCTTCGCCGAAACACTCCAGGCAGCCAACATCAATAAACCTATCACAACAAATCTCCTCATCTCTCTTTCATTTTGAATAATATCCAAGCATCGAAATAAAGATTTCCCTTATCCTTTAAAAAAACTAAATTGCCAAAAGCTATATCCAAATCATTAGATACAATCAGAAGCCTATAAATAGCAAGAAAGTAATATTGAATCCGGGGATTTATCATCTTCAAGAATTTATTAAGATGTCATACATGTTACAAAAATAGAAATTTTATTAGTTTTGCAATGAAAAATCTCAAAAAACACCAATCTAAATTGTAAGAACCTAAACTCAAAGCATGCATCTGACTGACACAATACTAAGAATAAGGAATTCTTTCAGGAATAAGCTTTATTTGCTATTCCTCATCACGCTACTAACGACAGGAAGTTTATTTGCCCAAAAAGTACAAACAGGAGCAGATGTACTACAAAAAACTAATTTTCGATACCTACAGGGAAAAAACATAGGATTAATCACCAACCCAACCGGAGTAAATCTCAATTTAGAAACGACGATCGACCTGTTACATCATGCAAAAAATGTGAATCTGAATGTATTATTTAGTCCGGAACATGGTATCAGAGGAGATCATGCAGCTGGCGAAAATGTAGGAACCTATACCGATAAAAAAACCGGCTTGCCTGTTTATTCTTTATATGGAAAGAACAAGAAACCAAGTGCAGAGATGCTAAAAGGTCTGGATGCACTGGTTTACGACATACAAGACATCGGTGTTCGATCGTACACCTACATTAGCACCATGGGATTGGCAATGGAGGCATGTGCCGAGAATAATATAGAGTTTATTGTATTGGATCGTCCAAATCCGATTGGCGGAATCAAGGTGGAAGGTGATTTGGTAGATCCCGATCAGGTTTCCTTTGTGAGTCAGTTTCCGATACCCTATGTATATAGCTTAACCTGCGGCGAATTAGCAAAGTACCTGAATGAGGAAGCATTACTAAAAAACGGCAAGCATTGTAAATTGAAAATAATAGCAATGGAAGGCTGGAAGAGAGAAATGCTCTTTAGCGAAACCGGCCTACCTTGGGTTCCCACATCGCCACATATTCCCAACGCTCTGAGTGCTGTTTACTACGCTACCTCTGGTATTTTGGGTGAATTATATACAATTTCAATAGGAGTAGGATATACCCAACCTTTTGAACTTTTTGCTGCCGATTGGATAAATGCCAATGACCTGTCCGATAATTTAAACAATCTGCATTTGCCAGGAATACGATTTCGTCCGGTACATTACAAGCCATATTATTCGGTTGGCAAGGGAACAATGCTGCATGGTGTTCAGGTTCACTTTACGGATATTTCAGAAGCTCCGCTTTCGCTGATTCAATTTTATGTGATACAGGAATGTCATCGCTTATATCCCGATAAAAACCCATTTGAAATGTGCGAAGCATCTCGGTTAAGCATGTTTGACAAAGTTTGTGGTAGCAAGAAAATAAGAGCCCAATTCACCAAAAACTTTTTAGTAAAAGATATTGAAGCCCTTTGGACCACACCTGCAAAACTATTTAGTGAAAAATCGAAAAAGTATTGGCTGTATAAATAAGAACACGAATAACGCAGATCAAGCGGATTTTACGTGAAGCTTTTTATCCTCGAATATCCGCTAAAGCTGTTGCATTCCGGAAATAAGGTGAGTAATACATTTTCCAAAAAAAGAAAGCCACGCAAATGCATGACTTCCTCTTATTTCCGGAATGCAACTTAAGCTTCCTATATCATTGAGCATATACTCCTATAAAAGATGGTCTGATCGCAAACAGTTCGCCCATAGCTTATAGCCTGCCTCATTTAAATGCAGTCCGTCACAAGTATATTCGCTTATTAGTTCATTTTCATAATTTGAAAAACAGCTATGCAAATCAATGAAGCTTATCTTTTCATTCCCACAAAGCTCTTGCAGACGATAGTTCGCAATCACAATATCACTTTTTGATAATTTAGAATTGGTGAAAAGCATGGGATTTATTGGCAACAAACTTTGCACATATAATTCCACCTTACCTATTTCTTTAATCCTTACAATTATTTTCTTATAATGCTTGAGAATAATATCAACATTCAGGCCTTCGCCCAGATCATTAATCCCCATCATCAGAAATATTTTTTGAGGATTCCAGTCTATCACCTCATCAACACGAGCAAGAATCTGGCTGGACTTTTCTCCAGGAACTCCAAAGTTTGCAACCTCCTGATTGAGAAAAAACTCCTGCCATCTACCGCCATGAGTAAGGCTATCTCCTACAAATGCTATTCTAATGCTCATCTTTTGAAGTTCTGATTCCAAATTTCGGATCAATATCGATCAACTTCACCATTATAAAACTCGGGATGGTACATATAATAACCCATATAAAGAAATGCTGATAACCAAGTAATTCCTGCAACCAACCGGAAATCATTCCTGGAATCATCATACCAAAAGCCATTAAACCAGTACAAAATGCAAAATGTGCCGTTTTGTGATTGCCTTCGGAAACATAAATCTGATAAAGCATATAAGCAGTAAATCCAAATCCATAACCAAACTGTTCTACCGCTACCGAAGTACAGATCAGCAAAAAGGAATCGGGTAAAACGTAGGATAAATAAACGTAAACCAAATTGGGTAGATTAATAGCAATTACCATCCACCAAATCCAGTGTTTTAATCCGTTTCGGGATGCCAGATAACCACCCAGCAATCCTCCGATGGTTAGAAAAATGATTCCGATGGTTCCATACACAATACCAACATCACTGGTGCTTAAACCCAAACCACCCACATCTTTAGGATCAAGCAGGAAAGGAGAAGCCATTTTCACCAATTGCGATTCTCCCAAGCGATAGAATAACAACAAGCCGAGTATTTTCCAAATATCTTTTTTATAAAAAAAGGTTACAAAGGTTTCCCTAAAATCAGCGAATACTCCTTCAAAACTCTTTACTTCCCTATTCGCATCTTCTTCTGGATAAGGAAGAGCGAATTTGTGATAGAAACAAAACACTAAAAAACCCGCTGCCATAATAAGGAAGGTAATGGACCATGCCATAGGAATGCTCTTTGTGGTACTTCCAAACAATCTACTGGATTCCAGATAGCCTGCAAGGATAATCAATAGACCCTGTCCGGTGATCATTGCTAAACGATAAAAAGTACTTCTGATACCAATAAAATAAGCCTGTTTGTGCTTATCGATGCCATACATATAAAAACCATCGGCAGCAATATCGTGCGTAGCAGAACTAAAAGCCAACAACCAAAAAAATGCCAAACTCGACTGAAAAAACAAGGTAGTTGGAATGGTAAAAGCCACTCCTGCCAAACCAGCCCCAATCATTAATTGCATACTTACAATCCACCAACGTTTGCTCTTGAGAATATCCACTATCGGACTCCAAAAAGGCTTGATCACCCATGGCAAATATAACCATGAGGTATATAAGGCAATATCTGTATTTGATATTCCCAAACGTTTATACATGATCACAGCAACAGTCATTACCACTACATATGGTATTCCTTCGGCAAAATACAGGGATGGAATCCACGCCCATGGTGATCGGGAGCTTGGTTTTGTTTTTGACATTATTTTATATTTTTTTCCCTGCATAAATACAGGGGTAATTCAAATGTGATAACTTCTTATTTCGTTTTCTTACCCCTGCCTGAAGGCAGGGATAATTCATTAATACAGGAGTGATTCAATTACCCCTAAATTTATGTAGGGGAACCTTTAATATCTTTTTTCCAATGCTGCTCCACGAAAATAATGAAGTAGAATTTCATTGTATTTATATCCTTTTGCTCCCATCACAGCGGCACCAATCTGGCAAAGGCCTACTCCATGTCCCCAACCAGCACCTACCAAAGCAAATTGAGCCGGAACGCCCTTTTCTATTCCACGTTTATCCACCACAAATTCGGAGCTGTATAAATGCGATTCGGAAAGCACTTTACGGATTTCCAATTCTTTTCCGATCACTAAACTTCTCTTGCTTCCAACAATTTTCAACTTTATCAATCTTCCTGATTCTCCTCTTTCTATCGGAATCAGATCCAGAATTTGTCCAAATACCTTTCCTGTCTTTCTTGCTATCAAATCAGCTATTTCCTCTTGGGAGTATACTACTTTCCAGCGATAAAAATCCATAGTTTCCTGGTCGTAATCATTCAATACCTGTGAAAGAATTTCCTTATCGATAGTATTGCAGAAAGCTTCAGGAGAAGTGCGAATCCATTTATCAGCGGCAGCTTCCTTTTCCAAATCCATATCATATCCGACAGGAGTCTGCGGATTATCAATAACAGCCTGCAAATACTTATGATTTACCGGTTCCCAAACATTCTCGAAAGTCTCGGCTACTCCGCCACAGCATTTCGAAAAACGAGCATCACAAATTTCCCCTTCGCTGGTAAGTACCAGTCCTCGGGTAGCATTAATTGCCTCCACCACTAAAGAGGTAGATTGCTTGGTAATTCCCTGATAACGCTGGCAATGATCGTCAGCACACACATCAAAGTTCATATGATCTTCGCGATCGTACCAGCGAATATATTCCGACTCGTTTTCTACAATACTTTGATATTTTGTATCGGATTGTTGCAATACTTGACCTTTAATCACCTGTGCCATCAACCAGGAACGCGAGACAACTGCATGTGCTTTTAAAAGCTCCAAACTACTGGTAGCACTCATCTCCGAAGAAATAACACTTATCAAATAATCTTCCAGAGAAAGCACATTAATTGCTGTAATTTTTTCGTTTTCACAGATAAAATGCAAGGCACCTTTGAAACTTTGATTTTCCTGCCGCTCCCAATGGAATTTAATCCCTATCGTAACATCAAACAATTCGAATGATCCCTGATTATAATCTTTAGGATAGAATACTAATGCTTCGACAGGAACAAAAATTTCGTCAAAACTAATTTTTCCATCTTCGTAAGCTACTGATTGCTTACCTGTATATTCTTTGTTATTCTGCTGAAGCACATAAGTCCCGTTCAAATGAAACGAAATTTCTTTTTCGTACATGATTCCAATGCGCAATTGTGGTTCCTTCATATTGTATTTGATTTACAAAAGCCTATTTGCCTTCCAAATTATTTTAATTTAGCAGGAATTCTGAATATCTATTTTAACTTTTTTTCATAACGCCAAAATACCCTTTCAACAACGGCATCTGCATGATGCGCATAAAAGTCGATTGGCCCAACCCAAGGTATAATTGCAGTATTGTATCCCATTTTTTTTAAATCGCTTAAACAGCGATACAATAAAACTTTACCAAGACCTTTTCCCCGTAAATCGGGATGTGTGCCCATAGGACCAAACCAAGGCATGCCAATATTATTCGCACTGTGCGCAGCAAAAGCTTTAATCTTCCCTTTCCTCTTGGCGATGTGAATTGCAACAGGATCCGATTTATAAGCCATTTCTAATTCATATTGCCACAGTTTCCATTCCTCTGCCACAAAGTCCATCAATTCCACTTTATCCTCTAAACCAGCACGACAAACATCTATATTATCAGCTTTTAAAGCCTCCAATTTTTCCACATCGGTCCATGCGCTGTTATTCAAGTCCACCCTCAAATTCGCAGTATTCATAAAACGATTAAACCCCGAACGCATAGCAAAACATAAAGCAGGCGTATATCTCGGGTCGATTCCTGGCATAAAGTAATTCATAGGAACATCTCCCAATCGCATTACATCAACTTTTCGTTCCCCTAATTTCTCCTCCAACAAAGCATACATCGCACTAGCAATTCCCTTTCTTCGGCTTCCCAAATCCACTGCCATTAATTTCACATAGCCATAATCCACTCCCCTGATTTCCATTCTGTAGGTTCCCATCAGAAAACCAACTATTTTATTTTCTTCGCAAGCCACCCAGATAATTTCCTTATCGAAAAAGGGATCATCGTAAATCTTCTCCTGCAACAATTCTTTGGTGAATGAATCAAATTTGAAATTCTTTTGACAAAGATTAAGCACCTGATCAAAGTCTGTATCTTGATATTGTCGGATTGTATAGGGCATCTCTTTTTATTTTCTTCCCGAAGTAGATTAGGTATTGAATTTGCTTTACCAATTTTCTTTAATGGCACAACATAAAGAGCTGAAAAAATCTTCATCCACACTAACCTGACTGAAGATATCAGTAATATCTGCTGCTGTTATTTTATCAAAATCTTTGCGACGCGGAGTGATGAATACACCACCAAAATCTACCGAAGCAGGACTAATCAGTAATTGTTCCTCTCCTTCGGCAAAATACTGACTTGGTCGGTGCAATTTTCTAGGAAATAAATGCATCACATATTTACCATGCACGAAAGCGCAAATTGCATTAAGCATTGGTTCTTTCTCTTCCTCTTGCATACTAGAAAACCGGCTATACAAGATGGCTACTGCTTTTAGCATACTATCTACATCCACAGATTCGATGGAAATCATTTTTCGCAAATAATGATAAAAAGCCCGCACTTCCAACTCTTCATTTTTAAGGAGCAATTCAGAACGCCTGTCTTTCAACTCGAAATATTCAGCTTCCAAAGGCATAAATCCACTTTTACCGGCCTGAAAGTGCATGTGATCGGGAGCAGAAGCACCACATTTAGGGCCATTATAAAAAACAGTATATCCCTGCATACTTTTAGCTAAGGCTAACATACTTTCCACATTCACCATAAAACTCTGATCCTCATGATTCAATTTTGGAATCGTGAAATGTTCCTTTATGATAGGGAAAGGATTTACCAAAATCACAAAATCATCCCCTTGAGCAATCCCTAATTGTTCTGCAGGAAGTTTATCCAAACACAAAAAACAATCCCGCTTTGCAATACTTTTCTCATCTACCTTTGCTGCCGAAGATCGAATTCTTTCCGGATTTAATTGCACCCTTACTTTAAAGTCATCAAATTCAAACTCTCGTTCCTCAACATGTTCTAGTCCTTTATAATTTGTTGCAGCAAGCGGCCAGCTCCCAATTTGTTGCTGTAAAAAATCATCCAGAATCTCCACTGAGGATTTCTCCTCCAATAAATTCTCCAATTTATCTATGCAGTTTACATCCATTTTTGTCATCATTTATTTTTTTGATCTCGACACCTAAGCCATGTCTGACATATTATCGAAGCTGTCCGTTTAGCGTAATCTCACCACCATAATTCCAGACTGAAGTTTACTTTTCTGTAACATTTCAGCTAAAGGAAAATCGGAAATCACCACTTTATGAGCACGACTGGAAGCATGCATTAAATGCAAACGATCCTGCATTTTTATGGCTATTCCAACGTGGGAAATATCGAGTCCTTTAATATTTGTTGTGATTGCAATAAGATCTCCATTTTGGATTTTCTCTTCTATGGTTTGAATTTTCTCTTTCGGGATATAATACAGATTTCTTTGATTTATCTGCTCCTCGATTTGCTGAATCCGCTTCACCAAAAAAGTATCTGCTTTCAAAGCAGAATAGCTAGTAATGTGGGTACTCATAAAATTGATAATTTTATCATATTTCACACCGCCAATCCGAGCTGTAATATTCTCTACTATCCCTTTCTTTTCATTCTCATAAATCCAATCGGAAAAATAATGTAATCTGGAAGCATAATCGGAAAGTTTTCCATTTCGATAGCGAAGATGTTCCAGTTCTTTCAAAAAATCAGCATCCTGAAAATTATCTTTCTTCATAATTTTCGAAAGAACCACTACATTCTCCAGATAAGTAGTGCAATCCAGTTGCCTGAGATTAACCACCAATTTCTCTTTCCCTTTCGATTCCAGCGTCCCTCCAACATAAGGCGTCTGCATAAACATTTTAGCAACCTCAATTACTCTGGTGTTCAAGGCAAAAGAATCCAAGGCATTTTCTTTCGCGATCTCTTTAAAAGAATTAAAAATTGCCTGATCGGTAGAATCCTCAAAAGAGATTTGACTTTTTGCTTTTAAATTATCTTTTTGAGATTTTTTCGCCTGACAGGATATTAAAAAAAGCACAAGCACACTTACAATTTGCAAACTTCTCCTCATAGTTTTTATTTTTGTATCAGTAACTTCCGAGCCTTCAACTCGATTGTACGAATACGATCCTTATAAGTATTATGATCATTCATTTTCTCTACGCTTAAGGAAGCATCAGAATTTTCATCCCATCTGCGACATAGATATATTGGATTGTAGATTCTGCCAATTTGGTATTTCCGGGAAATTGCAAGCCCCAAAGCATAATCCTCTCCATAGTTCACATTTGGAATCGGGTTTTTACGAAGCACCGGAGTATAGAATGCGCGCGGAGCACCCAATCCGTTAATGCGAAGCGCATTATTTCTGCCATTTTCCGGAGTCCATTCTTTATGATCGATAACTCCCGGAGGAATTTCCTCCAAAGCAAAATTTACCATTTGGTAGGTTCCCACTACCATCGCACAATTCTGCTTATAAAAAGCATCCACCACACGTTGCACAGTAGTTTCATCGGCATATAAATCATCACTATCCAACTGAATTGCAAATTTACCACAAGCCTGGTGGTTCACGGCTTCGTTCCAACAACCACCAATCCCCAAATCCTTTCTTTCGGGAATAATATGGATGATTCGATTATCAAGCTTTGCATATTTTTCAATGATTTCAGTAGTTCCATCTGTTGAATAGTTATCTACAATGATCAAATTAAAATCTACTTTTGCCTTTTGTGCCAAAACCGATTTTATGGCATCTGCTATTGTTTTCACTCTATCGCGAACCGGAATAATTACAGAAGCTTCTACCTTAAAATTGCCTTCATTAAAGGCAATATCCTCAAATTTAGGTTCTAAAAATGCACCAATTCTTTTCAGATGTTCTGTACACGCCTGTTCCATTTCTATTTGTACAGCACGATTTTTCGGATCCACATAATCAAAAATCTTTTCTCCTGATTTTCGGGTATCCAATTCCTCTTCGGTGTATAAAACTTCTGGAATTCTCATAAACTCTGAAATCGCCGCAAGCGCCAAACGAAGTGCATACAAACCGGCATGTTCATAATTTATGTCCACATCTTTAACCGCATCGTTCACCAATTTAGCATTGCAGAACAGCACCGATCCAAAATTAAAATCATCTCTCAAGCTTCCTTCCTGATAATCTATCACCGGCAGATTCTCTACTGCTCCACCTTTAATTGCCCGATGGTTAGCATAAACTAAACCACTTTTGGTATCCTCAGCAACTTGATAGAAACGCTCCATCGCCAATTGTCCCAATGTTAATGCACTGGTTTTGGTATAAATGAATATATACGGTGTATCCGATTTCTCAGCAATCTGTTGAATTGTTTTTCCTGCTGATAATGATTCCTTTCCTAAGATCTCAGCTCCATTTATCTGCTTACCATTGGTATCTCCCACAATATAAATACTGGAAACCAAACTGGATTTTCTCAATTCTCCTACTGTAATTTCTGTTTCTTCCTTTGTTCCAAAGGGTATAAAACATGTAATCTTTGCACTCATCGTCTGATAATATTTCTGTTATTATTTTTTCTTCTTAAAAAATTGAAGCATTTGCTTCATCAACTCATCTCTGTCTTGTTGGCTTACCAACGTTTCAAATGGAAATCCCAACAAAATAGATTGATAATCTCCATCGTAAACTACTCCTGCACTTTTATTATTTCCCCGGTAACGAATCAAAACATTTGCATTCTCTCCAAGCGGCTCAATTGCATCCGGAGCTTCTACCTTATAAAGGTCAGGGTTATATCCTGTTTCGAACTGATAATCTCCGGTGAAATCAGTCTTAACTTCATTCGGATGATACAAGCCTCCCAACTTGCTCGCATGATTGGTTCGGAATAAAAAATGCAATTCCTTTCCCGCAAAATCTTCAGCCAAAGTATCACCACAAATTTTCAGATCTGTCCCAATATAGGCACCTGACATAATCATTTTAGCATGATCAGCATGAATATATTTACGAATCGCCTGCATCATTTTAAGAGTATAAATGGTGAAATCCTTATTCTCCAATCCATAGATCCGTCTTGTGGTTTTTTCCTCCCCAAACAAAATATCCAAAACAGAATAATCTTCGGGATTCCAATTCATTTCTTCAAAAACTTCATCACTCATCGAAACAAATCCAAAGCCATTATTCCGAAATGCTTTTCCATGCACATATGGATAATCGAAACTATTCCCTGGAATAATATGCGCTTCCTGATCTGCATAAGAAGAACCATGACCCGATGCATCATCATCCAGCCAAAGTGATTTTCGGTCGAAATCATATTGATCTCCCACATAAGCAATATTCCTTTTATAGGCTACACCTTCATCCTCTGCACTCATGAAACCAGCTCTTTTTCCATCATCAAATCCTTGCGGGGCAGCTATGCGATCAAAACCATTAACGATCAACACAGGTTTTTCGCCCTTTCCGGATTTACAATAAGCTAATATTTCGGAAGGGAAACTCTCTCCTCCCTTATTAATGGCTGTAATCTTAAAACTATAAATCACACTAGGTTTTAAATTAGCCATATCATATTCCGCATTTTTCACCAAAATTCCATTATCAAAACCTCCATCTTCAATTCTGGTGTACACTTTATATGCTTCCGGTTTTGCAGTTACTTCTAATGGGTCTTCAACAGCTTTCCAGGAGAGACTTATTCCGTTTTCTCTTTCCTCAATTTTAAAATGATCAATCGGCAAAGGCTGCACCACATAATCTCTTCCATCCTGAGTAGAAAGAAATTTAAGAATTCCTTTATAATAAGCTCTACTCACATTAAATTGAAATTTAGGATCCATCGCCTGATACATGTCTGCAAAATTCTGATGCGACATCATTTCGGAAAGCATCGTGGGAATTTTAGGACGAAAAGCCTCAGAATATTGTTTATTCCACATTCCCCTCCTAGTCCATTTAGGCTCGTAAAGAAAATGAATATCATCGACTACCTGAGTTTGGACAATGTCGGCAAGATCACGACTGGCCCATTTCGATTGTCCGTTTGAAAATTCACTTCCTCCGTGCGTGGTATTGTAAATCGTAAGTGTTCCAACAATTGAATCATTTGGTGTAAATCCGGCATCGGTATGAAATGCCAAAGCCATATCTACTGGAATTCCCAGACCTTTTACCTGTGGATTTTTTGTGGGTCCGGAAGGCGAACCAATCAAATAATCAACCCATTCTCCCCTGCACATATAGTCATCCTTATAATCGGTCTTACCACTCTCCCGTTTCTGAAATTTGCTTGCATCCTTTCCGCGATAAGAATAGTCGCTGTTATTCTTTTTATTGATACTATAAACCAAAGAATCCGGCATCCCGGCATATTGTAAATAGTATCTGGCTGCTTCCTGGTATCTGGGGCGATTACTGGTATATTTTTGCCATATGGAAGAATCCATCTCAAAGCCCAAACTATCTCTTTCCCTTCTCAATACTTCCAATTCCGCATCCTTACCTCTTGCAATATTACCCATTCCTCCACCAAAGCGAACCGCATCGGCAGAAACCCAATTTCCATCTTCCTCACCTTGGTTGGTCAATTCAAGTCTACCAATATTCGGATGCTTCCCTTTTTTAAACTGAAAAGTTCCAAGATATACCCATGTTTTACCACCCATGCTTTGGTTCACTAAAAATTCTGTTTTACCACCATCGTGATAGAGTGTATAATGCGCATCCGTTACATTATCATCATCAACAGAGTAGGACACATAAACCGAATATGCTCCGTCAGCAGGAAAAGATGGAATATATTGAATCTCAGCAGTTGCTTCACTTTTCGCCTCACACTGTCTGCTTTCTCCCATCTCAAAAGGGTTTTCACCTTCCAGATAAAATGGATATTTATTTGCAAAACCAGACTGGGTATTCTGTTCCCAATTTTCCTTTAATTCTTTATATTCGGATCCTCGTGAAGACCAATCCTGATCTACTATCACTTCATTCTTCTGAATATCACGTTCTCGGGGAATCAATACATTTGCACCAGCATTTTCCAACATCGGAGCAATATAAGGAAGTACAAATTCGGCTGACCACAAATCTTCCACACTTGTAAAAACCCTTGCTCGTTGCCATTCCCACCGGTCCAAAGTATTCTCGTAATACCAACCATGACTAGGCCACAAGGCGATATGTTTATTTTTTAATCCCATAACCAGATCGTTCTGTGTCTCCACTCTTCGAATCAGAGGCTTGCAAATATCCTTTTCGGGAGATAAGCGATCTTTCGCTGCTCGCATAATACTTTTACGATAATAATTAGGAATCAGCTCTCGAATATCCATTCCCATACTCTGAATACGAAGCTTATAATTTCGAAATCTACGACCTAATTGACTTTTCAGATCTTCCTTATAAGCATCTACAGTTTCTGGACGAAATGGTATATAGGAAAAAGTGGAATTCATATAAAAAACTATTTCCTTATCTCTCGAATTCAATTGAATGCTATCATACTTGAAATTATACACAACATCTTTCGATGCATTCTCCGCAAATTTCTGCGCTGCTTTTTCCGCTTTATGTTTCAGTCGATCTGAATTATTCGCTGCTTTCACACTCAGACCATCAAAAACAAACATAAAAACAATGAAAATGATATAGTGAATTCGTTTACTACAAACCAAACTATCCGTAAAATGCATTTCTGGATTTATTATTATGTTAATATTAAAATCCCCTTGTAACAAAAGAATTCTCATTAAAAATTTGAAGCTTAAATCTAAACAATATACCTGACAAAAGCTTCTATCGCTTCATATTCAGATAGACCTAATTTATTGAATAAGTTCGCCGTTGTACGATTGCGATCCTCCGATCTTTGCCAAAATAAGCGGGAATCATTTCCCATAAAGGGAGCACTCTCCATTTGCGTTTGATGGCGTAAGATAGCATTTCGTTTATTCTGTAATTCTTCCGGACTAATAGGAACTGCCATTTGTATTTCATCCAAATCCCACTCCTGCCATGCACCACGATACAACCAAATGTAACAATCATTCATCCATGATTCATTTTTCACAATCTGTAAAGCCTGATAGATTCCTTCCCAGCAAACTCTGTGAGTTCCATGAGGGTCGGACCAATCTCCAGCTGCAAATATTTGATTCGGTTTTACTTTTCGCAACAGATTCACTAAAATTTGAACATCTCTTTCTCCAATAGGATTCTTCTTTACTGTACCAGTTTCATAAAAAGGTAAATCCAAGAAATGAATATTTTTAGAACGAACACCAACATATCTGCATGCAGCCTTTGCTTCACCTCTTCGAATTAAAGACTTCATTCTTCTCACATCAGGAGTATCCATTCCTCCAGGCTTTTTATTTTCCAATAAAAATTTTCTAATATCCTCAATCACGTCTTGCAAATTTCCCTCATTAGTATCATGACTTTGGATAAAACTCTTTACAAATGACAAATAACGAACCGCCTCATCATCAGCAACTGCAATATTCCCGGATGTTTGATAAGCCACATGAACCTCGTGTTTTTGATCTACCAAACGCTTTAATGTTCCACCCATAGAAATCACATCATCATCAGGATGCGGACTAAACACCAAAACTCTTTTACTTGCGGGTTCTGCTCTTTCAGGGCGATAGGTATCATCGGCTTTAGGTTTTCCTCCAGGCCATCCGGTTATCGTATGTTGCAAATCATTAAACACTTTAATATTTACCTCATAAGCAGAACCGTACCAAGCTAATAATTCACTTAATCCGTTATCATTATAATCCCGATTGGTTAATTTCAAAATTGGCTTTTCCAATTTGTTACACAACCAGACCACAGCCTTTCTTATCCAGTAACTATTCCATTCTACACTCCCAACCAACCATGGATTTTTCACCCTGGTTAATTCACTAGCAGCAGGCACATCTAACACAACTTTCACATCAGGATGGCGTTGCAGATAACTTGCAGGAACGGCATCACACTGACTTTCTTCCAATGCTTTTTTCACAATAGAAGCTTTGCCTTCTCCCCAAGCCATAAGTAAAACCCGTTTTGCTTTAAAGATAGTACCAACACCCATGGTTATCGCAGCCTTTGGCACTTTAACCAAGCCATTAAAATCTTTGGCTGCATCCCGCCGGGTTAAGGTATCCAGCATGATCAATCGGGTTTTCGAATCCAATTGTGAACCCGGTTCATTAAATCCAATATGTCCGGTACGGCCAATTCCCAATATTTGCAAATCCAATCCTCCTAAAGAATCAATTAATCTTTCATACTTTTTACAATAATTAAAAATACCCTCCTTATTAATTTCTCCATTCGGAACATGCACCTGATCCTTTGGGATATCGATATGATTAAACAAGACATCATCCATATAATAATTATAGCTTTGCGCACTAGAATTAAGCATTGGATAATACTCATCTAAATTAAATGTAATTACATTTTTAAAGGATAAACCTTCTTCCTTATGCATTCGAATCAATTCTGTATAAACACCTATTGGTGTAGCCCCGGTAGCCAAACCCAAAATACATTGTTCGCCAATATGCGCTTTATGCTGAATTAAATTAGCAATTTCCCAAGCAACCCACTTTGCACCTTTACCGGCATTTGTAAAAATATCAGCAGGCATTTTCTCATATCTTGTTTTCACTGTCTTATCAAACTCATCCAAAGGCTGGTAATATAACTTAGCCTCATCGAGCTCTCGTCCAAATTGAAATATTTGATTTTCCATATTACTATCTCTTTTTTTAAATTTCTTTCTCCTCAAAAATAGAACAGAAAAACAAATAATCCAAAATTGGTAATACATGTTATATAATACTTTCACTAAAATTTTATTTTTATATCTTTGTACTCTAAGAATAGGATTTCACAGAATACATGGACATTAAAGAAAATGAATTGAAAAAAAACTATCAAAACGACAATATAATCCAGCTAAATTTATGTCCGAGAATTATTCATCATACATCTTACAAGAATTAAATCATGATATTAATTGCAGAAAGTGGATCAACCAAAACGGATTGGGTTCTTCTCAGTAAAAAAGGTGTAACCAAACGCCAACAAACTTCAGGAATCAACCCCTTTCATCAAAGCATAAGCTCTATAATTAATAACATTAGCTCACTAGATGGCTTCCATACCGTAAATCAAGTGTTTTTTTACGGAGCTGGTTGTGCAATTAACGATACAAAGCAGAAAGTAAAGGATGCTTTATCGCAAGTATTTCCAGATGCTAGTTGTGAAATAAACAGCGATATACTGGCTGCAGCAAGATCTCTATGTGGTATTCAAAAAGGAATCGCTTGTATTATTGGTACTGGTTCAAATTCATGCCTATACGATGGGAAAAACATAGAACACAATGTACACCCACTTGGATACATTCTGGGAGATGAAGGTAGTGGAGCCGCTATGGGAAAGAAATTAATTGCTGATTTATTAAAAGGAGTAGCACCTGAAAAAATCAAAAACGCATTCTATCAAAAATACGATTTAAAATATGCCGAAATTATACACAAAGTATACAGTGAAGAAGCTCCAAGTAAGTTTCTGGCACAGTTTACGATTTTTATTGCTGAACAGATTAACAATCCTTATATAACTGAATTGGTCCAAAAAAGTTTTATCGAATTTTTCGAACGCAATATAAAACAATACGAAAACTACCCAGAATTACCAATACATTTTACAGGTAGTATTGCATATTATTTTAAAAATCAACTCCAGCAAGCAGCAACAGAAATAGGTTTAACTCTTGGAAAAATCCTAAAAAGTCCATTGGAAGGATTAATTCAATTCCATTCAGAAAATTAAAAAGCATCAAATGAATAAAAAATCAACAAATAGAGTAACAGAATCACCATCCAATTTTTCTGATTTGGAGCAAATGTCAGTTGCTGAATTATTAAAGGGAATCAACCAGGAAGATGGATTAGTACATTTAGCTGTACAGAAAGCAATTCCAGCAATTGAAAAATTTGTAAGTCAACTTATTGAACGAATTAATGAGGGTGGACGCTTATTTTATCTGGGAGCAGGAACCAGTGGAAGACTTGGCGTTTTAGATGCTTCAGAGCTACCTCCTACATTTGGAGTTCCTGATAATATTGTAATTGGCCTGATTGCTGGTGGAGAAAAAGCATTAAGAAATGCCGTTGAATCAGCTGAAGATGATCCGGGAAAAGCATGGAAAGAATTACAGGAATACAAAATTAATAACAATGATTCCGTTTTAGGAATTGCAGCTTCTGGAACAACCCCCTACGTTATTGGAGGAGTAAAAAAAGCAAGAGAAAATGGCTTGTTAACTGCCTGCATCACTTGTAATCCTGAAGCTCCGGTATCCAAAGAAGCGGAAATAGTTATGGAAGCCATTGTTGGACCAGAATTCGTAACCGGTAGCACTAGACTTAAAGCAGGCACAGCTCAAAAAATGATTTTAAACATGATTACCACCAGCCTGATGATAAAACTCGGTAGAGTAAAGGGTAATAAAATGGTAAATATGCAGCTAACAAATAAGAAATTGGTTGAAAGAGGAACCATAATGATAATGGATGAATTGAAATTAGAACAAGAAAAAGCAAAAGCGCTACTATTAAAGTATGGTTCAGTTCAAAAAGCAATAGAGGCCTATCGCTAATTCCAACACATTAAAAAATGGGAATTGAATGAACCTCAATCCCCATTTTTTATATCTCATCAAATCCTATTTTTTCAGATATTGAGTATAAACCTCCAAAGTGCGTTCAATTTGCACAACCATCTCCTGAAATGCCTTCTCCCCATCCTTTTTCCTAATGGATTCAAATATTGCCCGATGAGCTTTCACCGTAAAATCCTTCTCCCCATCAACATTTGCATATATTAAATTTCTCATACGAGGCAAAAGAGAATAAATTGGTTCCATTGTAATAATTACAATTGGATTACCTGTAGCCTTTGCCACATTCAAATGAAATTTATTAATAATGTCTGCTTCCATTTGTGTGTTATCCGGATCGCAATCAGCAAGATCTGCAATATTTCGATTTAAAATTTCAATATCAGCATCGGTTCTATTATTAGCTGCCATTTGTGCAATTTCCGGCTCAAAAACCCGTCGGACTTCAATTATCTGTGAAATTAAACCACTATCAAAACTTAAATCATAGTATAAATTTAATGATTCAATAGCATCTTCAATCTTCAATTCACTTACATACATCCCACTACCCTTCTTGATTTGAATCAATCCCCGGGCACTCAATCTCCTTAAAGCCTCACGCAAAGCAGTACGACTAACCGCAAATAACTCACATAATTCACGCTCCGAAGGAAGTTTTGTACCAACCAACAACTTCTTTTGCCGAATAGCTTCCTCAATCCTACGCTCAATTTTTTGACTAAGCGTTTGAGCTGTTCCAATTTTTCCAAATATTTCGTCCATGTAGTACAAATTTACTTCAACCTGTATGATCTCTTACAATTAATTAAAGATTACCAACCCCACAACAGTCAAAAATCAAATTTAATAATATGAATTCGACATAAAGTGATCAGTTCATTTCATCTAATCTTAATATGAAAAAAAATATACAATTAATCCGAAGAGAAATATAACCAATACTTCGGAATAATACACAAAGTTATCATACCAAAATATCAATTCCAATTAAAAAGGGTATCCTTTGTAAGGATACCCCCTAATTTATGTTGTCTCAATTTATTTTTTCATTAAATCAGCATAATACTGATAGAATAAAGGAATCGTATTAATTCCATTGAAAAATTGCTCAAGTGGATAATTCTCATTAGGAGAATGAATGGCATCACTTTCCAAGCCAAAACCCATCAAAACAGATTTAATCCCTAATATTTCTTCAAAAGACGAAATGATTGGAATACTTCCACCACTCCTAACCGGAACAGGACGCTTTCCATAAACATCTGTATAAGCTTTTTCAGCTGCTATATAGGCAGGAAAATCGATAGGACAAACATAACCTTGTCCTCCATGCAATGGAGATACTTTTACTTGAACACAATCTGGAGCAATTGCCTCGAAATGATCTTTGAAAAGCACAGATATTTTTTCCCAATTTTGATTTGGCACCAAACGGGTAGAAATTTTCGCATAAGCTTTAGATGGTAGAACCGTTTTGGCACCTTCCCCAATATATCCACCCCAAATACCACAAACATCAAAAGACGGACGAATGCCTGTATGCTCAGAAGGAGAATATCCTTTCTCTCCAGCTAATTCCTTCACATCGATTGCTTTTTTATACTCTGCTTCATTAAATGGAGCTGTAGCCATCATTGCTCTTTCCTCTGCATTAACTTCGATAACATCGTCGTAGAATCCTGGAATGGTGATATGACCATTTTCGTCTACCATTTGAGTTATCATTTTAGCAAGCACATTTATTGGATTAGCAACAGCACCACCAAACAAACCAGAATGAAGATCACGATTTGGTCCGGTAACTTCAACCTCCCAATACATTAACCCACGCAAACCAGTAGTTATGGATGGTATGTCAGGTGCAATCATACCTGTATCAGATACTAAAATTATATCTGCAGTTAGCATTTCTTTATGATCTTCACAAAATTTGGGAAGGTTTGGAGAACCAACTTCTTCCTCGCCTTCGATCATAAATTTAACATTACAAGGCAAACAATTATTTTTCACCATGTATTCAAATGCCTTCGCATGCATAAAGGATTGTCCTTTATCATCATCAGCTCCACGAGCCCAAATCTTTCCATCTTTTATTACTGGCTCAAATGGATTCGTATCCCACAAATCGATAGGATCAACTGGCATCACATCCATGTGTCCATAAACCATGACAGTTGGTAGGTTCGGATCAATAATTTTCTCCCCGTAAGTGACAGGATTACCTTCCGTTTCGAAAATTTCAGCTTTATCTGCACCAGCATCTAGCATTAATTTTTTCCAATACTCTGCTGCTTTGTACATATCTGGTTTTCGATCGGAGATTGAACTTATGGAAGGAATTCGGATCAAACCAAAGAGTTCTTCCAAAAACCGCTCCTTATTTTCTTCGATATATGTTTTAATATTATCCATAGTATGTGTTTATTATATTTAAATATTAGGAGGATAAATATACAATAGATCAGTTAATAATATTGTTGCAAATCAAGATAAATTTGGAAGAAGCTACAAATCATGTTATTCTAACCAAGACAAAAAAAACAGCAACTTTAAAAGTCACTGTAAATTTCTTGATTTTAAAAATATATCTTCAAGCCTATCTAATCTTCATAATCTCCCCAATATGCTCGGCTGCATATTTTAGTTCATTATACCAATCTTCCCCGTACTTTCTTATCAATGGCTCTTTAAGAAACACATACACAGGGGTTCCATTTTTAAATCCTAATTCCCGAGCAGCTTTACAAATATCCCATTTGTTATAATTTACAGCATCAAATTCTGGGAATTTATCAATTCTAATTGGGTATAATTGGCAAGAAATTGGTTTTCTAAAGCTGATTTTTCCATCAGAAAACGCTTTTTCAATGCCACACTGTGCAACTCCATTTTCAAAAACAGTATAAACGCATTCCTTTCCATCAATAATAGGAGTTACCAAATCACCATCAGAATCTATTATAGTAGTACCTTGCTTTTTAATTTCTTCTATTCCCTTCTCGGTAAGATAATCTTTTATCTTTGGATAAACATCCTCAATAATTTGTTTCTCTTCTTCATCCAATGGAGCTCCCGAATCTCCTTCTATACAACAAGCTCCGCAACATTTTGAAATATCGCAGATAAACTTTTTCTCAATCACATCGAGACTAATAATTGCTTTTCCTATTTGTAACACTGTTCTCTGGTTTATATCGATTCAAATACTATAAAAAATCCGTACTATCGCGCAAAGATAGTACGGAAACTCATATATTCAGTTACAACCTTTATTTTATCAAAGATTTTCCAGTCATATCAGCAGGTTGTTCTATTCCCATGATATCTAGCAAGGTAGGCGAAACATCAGCAAGAATACCATTTTCCAATGATTTTGGATTTTCAGTCACCCAAATACAAGGTACAGGATTTAAAGAATGAGCAGTATTCGGAGAACCATCGGCATTAACTGCAAAATCGGCGTTTCCGTGATCTGCAATAATTATCACATCATATCCATTTGCTTTTGCAGCTTCAACCACTTGCTCCACACATTTATCAACAGCTTGTACCGCTTTTGATATTGCCTCATAAACACCTGTATGTCCAACCATATCACCGTTAGCGAAGTTCAAACAAACAAAATCAGCAGACATAGCATTTAGCTCTGCAGTAATTTTATCTGCAACAATCGGAGCTGACATTTCAGGTTGCAAATCGTAAGTAGCCACTTTTGGAGATGGCACCATCAATCGTCTTTCGCCTTCAAATTCAGCTTCTCTACCACCAGAGAAAAAGAAGGTTACGTGAGCATATTTTTCTGTCTCCGCAATCCGAATTTGTTTTTTTCCGGCCTTTGATACAACTTCCCCCATGGTATTTTGAACATTATCTTTATCGTAGATTACATTCACACCTTTAAAGTTGGCATTATAACATGTCATCGTGTACCATTCCACATCCATGGTATGCATTCCAAACTCTGCTTTATTCTCCTGCGAGAACACAATAGTTAATTGGCGCAAACGATCTGTTCTGAAATTAAAACAAATAACCACATCCCCCTTTTCGATTTTCGCAAGAGGAGCACCACTATCATCAACAACCACAACAGGCTTTATAAATTCATCGGTTACTCCTTCAGCATAGGACTCTTCAATAGCGGAAAGAACATTTGTAGTTGCCTTTCCTTCTCCTTTAGTATAAAGATCATAAGCTAATTTAATACGATCCCAATTACTATCACGATCCATTCCATAATAACGCCCCACTATGGATGCAAATCTAGCAGTTCCTTTACTCTCAATGTCATTTACTACATC
>Ga0209013_10000755_pt1 | contig 29480 bp, 32 predicted proteins | sample Cruoilmetagenom2_FD_187291 | JGI IMG/M metagenome (GOLD analysis project Ga0209013, IMG submission 187291) | Oil polluted marine microbial communities from Coal Oil Point, Santa Barbara, California, USA - Sample 2 (SPAdes) (version 2) | ecosystem: Environmental > Aquatic > Marine > Oil seeps ...
GGCGACGCGGATCGCCCCGTCGGTTGCCTTCACAATGGCCATGCTCTTCGACGACGCCTCATGCAATTACCCTATCTGTCATATCCGCTTGGGCTGAATTCTGTCCAAAGAGTGTGTAGGCTCCGCCGGCAAACATGGAATATGGACGCATGCAGTCTTTTGCCGCAATTGGATCAGCCGCCCTTCGCAGCACGCTTGCCGCTGCGTTGTTAGCCGCGTCGATCCCGGTTGCGCAAGCGAACTGGTTTCTAAAGATGACGCGAGACGCGGGCGAAGCGGGGAGCAAAACCTCCAAGTTCGGTGTCGCTGTCCTTGATACTGCGGCCGCCCATATCAAGGCGCTACCCCCGACCGCCGAGGGCGCGGCGTTGGCAGCGCATGCAACTCCGGAAGGGCACTGGAAATTCGTCAACCGAGACGGCGAGCTGTTTACGGCCGGAACGCCGGATGAGCTCAAACGCGCAGTGCCAATGCTGCTGCCTGATAAAGTGAGCGATAGTAATCTGACAATTTATCTCACCGAGGATACCGTTTTCGGCGAACACGAGATCCTGAACACGCTGCCCGCCGGCGCAACGCTGCATGTGATGGTCGGCAAAGACAGCTTTCCTTTGGTGCGCCGCGTCGGCTCAGCCCGCGATACCCACTTTGCCGAGGTGCGACCCAATCTCATTGTTGAGCTTTCCGACCAAAAGCTCTTTAACGAGGCCATTGCGCAGTTGGAGCGCCCCTTGAACAGGTCGAGCATTCGCATCTTGTCCCTTGAGCCGGGCGGCCCGCAAACACTCTCGTCAACCCCGCGCCTTGAAGCTGGAACAAAAAAGGCGCTTGTCGATACAATCGATCCAGCCAACCTCGATGATGCGCTGTACTCGGTGCGTGGCGAGACGGTCCTCGTGACCGGTCGTGTCGAAGACAACCTTCTCTTCTTCCGCCCGGAGAGCGAGCCGGAGCAGAGTCTCAAGGTGCTCAACTTGATGCGCGCTGCGGAGAACGCCGACGTCAACCTTGTCATTTTGCATTCGCAAGCACCGCGTCAGCCAGGCGCACGCAACTGGCTCTGGCAGCGTATTTCCGTTGATGGGCTCGATGCTGCGGTGAAGCGGGCGACGTTCGGCGACTTTCTGGATGGGCTTGCGGCAAGCCGCGGGCGGTTTACGGTCACTGCGGCACGCGAAGGCAGCGGTCGTGTCATCGTACGGGCCACGCCGGCCGGTTCGGCAGCGCAGCCCATCACGGGCGTGGTGGGTGAATGGCTGAGTGTGGCAACCTCGCAGATCACCGGCAATGTCATCGTCGATGCTGTGGATGTGCACGCCCGCGACGAGGCGCGCCAGAGGGAACTTGATAGCCGCATTATTCCCTGGATCCCCTGGGGTTATCAGGCGGCCTATCTGGGCGGACTGTTGGCGGGCTTCATTGGTTGGCCGGTCGCGCGCGATTGGTGGCGTCGCATGTGGCCGGCCGAGCAGCGCGAGGAATATCGCGGGGTGGCAGGCTACTGGGCGGCGCAAGCTGTACGCTTTCTGGCCTACCTCCTCATCTTCCTGCCAATTGTCGGTGTGCCCGCGCTTATCTTCTCGGTGCTGCGATACATTTGGTGGATTTTGATGCTACCGCTGCGCCTGTTGCGAAAACACACCTCGAGTGTTCAACCCAAAGCAGGATGAGCACCGGCATCGATGGCGGACCTCAAAGGCAAGACGTTATTCATCACAGGGGCCAGCCGCGGTATCGGCCTTGCAATTGCAATTTGCGCGGCACGCGATGGCGCCAACATCGCCATCGTGGCAAAGACGCAAGAACCGCATCCTAAGCTTGAAGGTACGATAGAGACAGCTGCTCAACAGGTTGAGCAAGCCGGCGGCGAAGCGCTGGCGCTGGCGTGCGACATTCGTTTCGAAGACCAGGTGCAAGATGCCGTCGCAAAAACGGTCAAGGCGTTCGGCGGTATCGATATCTGCGTAAACAATGCCAGCGCCCTGTCGCTGAGTGCCATCGAAGAGACAACCCTCAAGCGCTTCGATCTCATGCTGGGTGTCAACACGCGCGGTACGTTCCTCGTGACAAAGACCTGCCTGCCTCATCTCAAGAAGGCGTCAAACCCGCACGTCCTCATGCTCTCGCCCCCGCTCGACCTTGCGCCGAAATGGTTTGCCGGGCACGTGGCCTACTCCATTGCCAAGTACGGCATGAGCTTGTGCGTGCTGGGTCTTGCTGAAGAACTGAAAAGGGACGGTGTTGCGGTGAACGCGCTGTGGCCGCGCACGACGATCGCCACAGCCGCAATTAAGAACGTCCTCGGCGGCGAGAAAATCATGCGCATGAGCCGCACTCCCAACATCGTCGCGGACGCCGCACATCTCATCCTCCAGCAGCCGGCGAAGGCTTTCACCGGGAACTTTCTGATCGACGACACTCTCTTGCATGATATGGGCGGCGTTACGAACTTCGCCCCATACAGTGTCGACCCGGCGATGCCGCTCGCGCCCGACTTTTTTGTGCCCGAGACCTGCCCGCCCCCGCCGGGTGTCACTATTGCCCATATTTCTGATCTGTCCGCCCTAAAGATCTGAGGCCCTGGTCCTTTTGGCAGATCGCGCTAACATGCAGGCACATGTGCTCTGAACGTTGACAGAATAATCCCCTCATGACCACGCTTCTAATCACGCATCCCTGTTTCGTTGATCACGACACCGGACCCGGCCATCCCGAGCGCCCGGATCGTATGCGCGCCATCGACAAGGTGCTGGCACATGATGTGTTCAAGGACCTCAAGCGCGAGGAGGCGCCGCTGCGTGAGGACGTTGAGGAGCAGATCAAGCTTGCCCATACCGCGGAGTACCTGGAGAAAATCCGCTCCGATGCCACAGGTCCACTGAGTGGTCGGAAGCATATCGACACCGATACCGTCATTTCTGCTGGCTCATGGGAGGCGGCGCTGCGTGCAGTTGGTGCCGGTTTGCATGCTGTCGATAACGTGATGGCGGGCAATGCCGACAACGCCTTCTGTCAGGTGCGCCCCCCCGGCCATCATGCAGAGGACGACAAGGCCATGGGGTTCTGTCTGTTCTCCAACGCGGCCGTCGCTAGTCATTATGCGCGCGCCAAACACGGCGCCGAGCGCGTGGCCGTCGTCGATTTCGACGTCCACCACGGCAACGGCACACAGGACATTTTCTGGTCGGAAAAGGATTTGTTTTACGGCTCCACGCACCAGATGCCGCTATTCCCGGGCACCGGCTCACTCAACGAAACAGGCGTTGGGAACGTGTTTAACGCGCCGTTGCGAGCAAACGACGGAGGCGAGGCATTCCGCGAGGCGTTCGAATCGCGCATTCTCCCGGCGCTGCATAACTTCGGTCCCGATCTCGTGGTGATTTCTGCTGGATTTGATGCGCATGAGGCCGACCCGCTTGCCAACTTGCGCCTCGTTGAGGCCGATTTTATATGGGCAACCGAGAATCTTGCAGCCATTGCCGCGGCACACAGCAACGGACGCATCGTATCAATGCTGGAAGGCGGCTATGACTTAACGGCGCTAGCGAGATCGGTTGCAGTTCACGTCAAGACCCTTATGGATGTTGGCGCGTAGCGCTTAGCGCGCAATTGCGAGACGCATTGTGGACATGATCATGGCCAAGGCATCGCCGAAGAATGCGGATATCAAGGAAATGAGTTTTGAGCGGGCGCTCAAGGAACTGGAGACGATCGTTGGGCGACTGGAGCGCGGCGATGTGGAACTCGAAGAATCAATTGTCATCTATGAGCGCGGCGAGGCGCTCAAAGAGCACTGTGACCGACTTTTGAAGCAGGCTGAAGCCAAGGTGGAAAAGCTCACCTTTGATGCCGACGGCGCACCCTCCGGCACTGAGCCTTTCGATCCGCAAGGCTGACCTACTCATTGATCAGCCGACGTAGATGCGTTGACCGTGCTGCGAATGATTGTCGCGCCTGGCTCATTGCCAACAAGATGAAGCCCCGTCTGGCTTAGAGGCGCTGCGATCGGCGGCGTGCTCCTCGGTCTCTGGGCTGCCTCCTAACTTGGTGACAGCTCACCTGAATCAGGCATGCCTTATTCGTTCCGATCGCGTATCCACCTCCCTGGCGTAAGATGTTCTCTTGCGAAGTTGCTATCGTCTGACATAAGAAAGGGTGGATCACCAAAACGGAAAGCCCAGTGGACAACGCCTCAAAGACGCCGCTTCTCGATCTTGTTCAGACCCCTGAGGATTTGCGTAAGCTTGCCGTGTCCGATCTGCCGCAAGTAGCGGCCGAGCTCCGCCAGGAAACGATCGACGCGGTTTCAATTACCGGCGGCCACCTGGGAGCCGGTCTTGGCGTGGTCGAGCTCACCGTCGCATTGCATTGGGTGTTTGATACGCCACGTGACCGACTTGTTTGGGATGTTGGGCATCAGACCTATCCGCATAAGATCATCACCGGCCGTCGCGATCGAATTCGCACGTTGCGTCAGCCGGGCGGATTATCCGGGTTCACCAAGCGCACCGAGAGCGAATACGATCCCTTCGGCGCCGCGCATTCCTCCACCTCGATCTCCGCAGGCCTTGGCATGGCTGTAGCACGGGATCTGGCGGGGAACGACAACAACGTCGTGTGTGTGATTGGTGATGGCGCCATGAGCGCTGGCATGGCGTACGAGGCCTTAAACAATGCCGGAGCGCGCGATGAGCGCTTGATTGTTATCCTCAACGACAACGATATGTCGATTGCCCCGCCGACAGGCGCGATGTCGGCGTATCTTGCCCGCATAACTTCAAGCGGCACCTATTTCTATTTGCGAGACATCGCCAAGCAGCTCGCGAGGCAGTTGCCCAAGAGCTGGGAGCGCCGCGCCGCCCGCGTCGAGGAATACACGCGTCACCTTTGGCAGGGGGGGGCTTGGTTTGAGGAGCTGGGCTTTTACTACGTCGGCCCGATCGACGGACACAACTTTGACCGCCTATTGCCAGTACTTAAGAACGTCCGCGATACGAAGCAGGGTCCGATCCTTGTCCATGTCGTCACGAAGAAGGGCAAGGGATACGCCCCTGCGGAAGCTTCTGACGACAAATACCATGGGGTCGCTAAGTTCAACGTCGTAACCGGCGCACAGGTCAAGCCGAAGCCGAATGCCCCGACTTACACAAAAGTATTCGGCCAAAGTCTCATCGCGGAGGCGCGCAAGGACGACAAAATCGTCGCCATTACAGCCGCGATGCCGGATGGCACTGGCGTGGATCTCTTCGCGAAGGAATTCCCCGAGCGCGCCTTTGACGTCGGAATCGCCGAGCAGCATGCGGTCACGTTTGCAGCCGGTCTAGCCTCAGAAGGATTGAGGCCGTTCGCCGCGATCTACTCCACGTTCCTGCAGCGGGCCTACGATCAGATCGTGCACGATGTCGCCATTCAAAGCCTGCCAGTGCGCTTCGCCATTGACCGGGCTGGGTTTGTGGGCGCGGATGGCCCGACGCACGCTGGCTCTTTCGATGTCGCGTATCTGGGTTGTCTGCCTGGATTCACGATAATGGCGGCCGCCGATGAAGCGGAACTGAAGCGCATGGTGGCAACAGCTGCTGCCATCGATGATGGACCGTGTGCGGTGCGTTATCCGCGCGGTGAGGGCCAGGGCGTCGAGCTTCCCGAAGTGGGTGTGCCGCTCCCGATTGGCAAGGGACGTATCCTGCGCGAGGGTTCAACCGTCGCGCTGATCTCACTTGGCGCGCGTCTTTACGAGTGCCTCAAGGCCGCAGACCAGTTAGCTGGTTTTGGCTTATCGACCACCGTGGCCGATGCTCGCTTCGCCAAGCCGCTCGATGAGGATCTCGTCCGGCGGCTGGCCCAAGACCACGAGGTACTGGTGACGGTCGAGGAAGGCGCGATTGGCGGCTTTGCAAGCCATGTGCTGCAGTTCCTGGCACACAGCGGACTGTTGGATCGCGGCCTCAAGGTAAGGACGATGGTGCTGCCCGACATCTTCATCGACCACAACAAGCCTGAGCGCATGTACGAGCAGGCTGGTCTCTCGGCACCCGGCATCGTCGCAACGGTATTAAGCGTGCTTGGGCGCGAAACGCTTTCCAGCGAAGCTACCCGCGCGTAAGCGGGTGAGCATCTACTCCACCGTCACCGTAATTGATTCCGACTCCACGACGGGATCGTGTGGAATGTGGTTTTGGTCACCGAGGATAAGTTGCAACGTATGTTCGCCGGGCGTCAGCTCGATCTGCGTCTCGGTTTGTCCTTTACCAAAGTGCTTGTGCCTATCGTCGGATGGGATGGGCGCGTCGTAGTCTTCGAGTGCTGTGTCGACCAGCACGTGGTGATGGCCAGTGTTTAGCTTTTCGGTTCCGGCCGGAGCGACCTCCATGCCCTCGATACCGAACTTCACCGTGACCGGGTTTGTCACAGTGGTGCCGTCGGCAGGCTCGATGAAAAAGACCTTAGCGTCAGCGGGTGACGGCGCCCGTGTCATCTTGCTTTCGTCCTGGCCACAGGCGGCAAGCGATAGGGCGATGAGGGTTGCGGCGATGGCGGGCTTCATTGCGGGGCTCCGTGGCATGTTTTGCAATGGGCAACTTTGAGCATTAGCGCATAGATAGCGTACACTCTCTACCATGCGAAGACGTTTGGATCTCGTCCTTGTCGAACGCGGGCTGGCGCCGAGCCGCTCGCAGGCACAAGAATTGATCAAACAAGGAAGAGTTTCCATAGATCAAAAGATCTGTAGTAAGCCCAGTGCCGAAGTCGTAGCCGGCCAGGCGCTGACCTTGGCGCCAGGCACGCCAGCCTACGTGTCGCGCGGGGCGATAAAGCTGGCGGCTGCATTGGACGCCTTTGGATTTGATCCCCAGGGCCGCGTCGCGGTGGATGTTGGCGCCTCCACCGGCGGCTTTACGGAGGTGCTGCTGAGCCGAGGGTCAGAAAAGGTGTACGCGGTCGATGTCGGGCATGAACAATTGCATGCCAGTCTCAAGAATGATCCGCGCGTCGTTTCGCTCGAAGGATGTGATGCGCGAAGTCTTACACGCCTGCTAATCCCTACGCCCATCGCCGCCATCGCCGCCGACGTGAGCTTCATCTCGCTGACGAAGGTGCTTGCCCCCGCACTGGCCCGCGCCGCACCTGATGCCTGGCTCGTTGCGCTTATCAAGCCGCAATTTGAGGTGGGACCGGAACGGGTCGGCAAGGGCGGCATCGTTCGCGACGAAGTGGCAAGACAAGCTGCCGTGAACGATGTGACCGCGTGGTTGTCCTCGCAGCCCGGTTGGCGGATCGCAGGCGTCATCGCCTCCCCGATCAAAGGCGGATCGGGAAACGAAGAGTTCCTGCTTGGTGCGCTCCATCATGGGTGAGGTGTGCGACCTCGATATCGTTCGTTTAGGCTCCCAAGGCCACGGCATTGCCGACAAGGCCTCTGTGCCTGTCTTCGTGCCTTACACATTGCCCGGAGAAAAAGCACGTGTGGAGGTGTCCGGCGAGCGAGGCCGGTTGCTTGAGGTGCTAAGCCCGGGTGCTGAGCGTATCAAACCCATCTGTCAGCATTTTACACGTTGCGGGGGATGCGCACTCCAACATATGGAGCAGAACGCTTATCTGGCGTGGAAGCGCCAGTTCGTCGTCGATGCTTTTTCAGCACGCGGTATCGATGCGCCCGTTGCACCTGTCATAGGCACGGGGCTAGGTGCGCGCCGGCGCGTAACCTTTACCGCACGCCGTACGGGGCGCGGGGCCATCCTCGGCTTTCACGTGGCCCGGGAGGACGAAATCGCCGACCTCCATGAATGCCCGGTGACAGCCCCGGAGATTGTTCAGGTGTTACCAGGTTTACGAACGCTCATCGAGCCGCTGTTGACGCGCCGGGGCGAGGCTCGCCTTGTGGTTACGCTTGCTACCAACGGGATCGACCTTGCCATCGAAGGTGTGCGCCGCGATCTTCCCGCCGATGCCCGCGAGCGCCTAGCACGTGACGCTGCCACCTTGAAACTTGCGCGTGTCAGTATTGGCGCAGATACACTTTATCAGGCAGCAGAGCCCGTCATTCGCTTTGGAGCGGGTGTTGTTGTGCCGCCGTCCGGCGCCTTCCTGCAGGCTGCGCCTGACGCCGAACACGAAATGGTGCGGCTCGTCACCTCGTCCATGCCGAAAGCAAAAAGCATAGCGGACCTTTTCTGCGGTTTGGGCACGTTTGCCTTTCCGTTGGCGGTTTCGGCACGGGTTCTGGCTGTAGACGGTGACAGCCAAGCCATCGCCGCGCTTCAGGCCGCGGCCAAACGAACCAAGGGCCTCAAGCCAATGCAGTCGAAGGTGCGCGATCTTTTTCGCGAGCCATTGTCGGCGAAAGAGCTGGAGGTATTCGACGCCGTCGTGTTTGATCCTCCGCGTGCGGGTGCAGCCGCGCAAGCTGCTATGCTCACCCAATCGAAGGTTGCGACGGTCGCGGCGGTCTCGTGCAATCCCAGAACGCTGGCACGCGATGCGCGCCTTCTGATCGACGGCGGCTACCGGCTGGATGCTGTCACGCCTATCGATCAGTTTCTCTTCTCAGCTCACATTGAGGCCGTCGCCATCTTCCATCGCTAACCGGCAAGCAATCGACCCACAAAAGCTGGCACAACCTCGGTGGCAGGGCCGTGGATCGCCTCGGCGAACAGGCTAACTCCTTCCGATGGTTCCAGGTTGAGCTCGACCGTATGGGCGCCAGAGAGGCGTGCCTCAGCAACGAACCCCGCCGCTGGATAAACGTTCCCACTGGTACCGATCGACAGGAACAGGTCAGCCGTGCGCAAATGCGCGGCGATGCGCTCCATGTGGTAGGGTATTTCGCCGAACCACACGACGTCTGGGCGCATGCTGCCGGCCTTACCGCACTCGGGGCAGGGTGTGCCGCCGGCCATGTCCTCCAGCCAGGCGAATCGAGCGCCGCATCTTGCGCACAGCGCTTTTAAGAGCTCGCCATGCATGTGGATTAGGTGATTAGAGCCTGCCGCTTCGTGTAGCGCATCGATGTTCTGCGTGACGACAACCACCTCACCAGGATGCTCGCGCTCAAGTCGTGCAAGAGCTCCGTGGGCCGCGTTGGGCACCACGTGGGCGTGCCCGCGGCGGCGTTGATTGTAGAAGTCAAGCACTAAGTCTCGATCGCGTGCGAAGCCCTCCGGCGTGGCGACGTCGCGATAATCATACTTGGCCCAGATGCCGCGCTCATCGCGGAATGTCGAGAGCCCGGATTCGGCAGACAGCCCTGCGCCTGTTAGCACGACGATGTGCTGGAAGTTCCCCATCCGACCAGCGATAAGGTCCTTTGCCGAGGATCGCAACGCACGGAACACGCATGAAAACGCTACTGAGCTGGAGCACGGGCAAGGATTCAGCTTGGTCGCTGCACGTTTTGCGGCAGAACCCGGGCATTGAGGTTGCAGGGCTCTTCACCACACTCAACACGGCCTTCGACCGCGTCGCGATGCATGCAGTGCGGCGCCAGCTCTTGGAAATGCAGGCTGCGGCTGCAGGTTTGCCTCTGCATGTGATCGAGATTCCGTGGCCGTGCCCCAACGAGGCCTACGAAACCGCAGTTGGAGGGTTTGTGGCTCAGCAGAAGGCGGAAGGCGTTGCGGCAATGGCGTTCGGCGATCTTTTTCTGGAGGATATTCGCGCCTACCGGGAGGATAGGCTCTCAGGCACGGGCATTCAGCCGCTCTTCCCTCTGTGGGGCCGCAACACGTCTGCGCTTGCGCATGAGATAATTGCGGGCGGGCTCCAAGCACGCCTAACCTGTGTCGACCCAAAAAAGCTTTCGCCCAGTTTTGCCGGCTGCGCATTCGACGAGGCATTTCTCACCGAACTTCCAGATGGAGTAGACCCTTGCGGCGAGAATGGCGAGTTTCACACCTGCGTCTTAGCCGGGCCAATGTTTGCGCGACACATCGACGTCCGCGTCGGCGAAGTGAAGGCACGTGACGGCTTCGTATTCGCCGATCTCTGCCCCGTTCTCACCTAAAGCAGCTTGCCCATGGCGACTGCGGTATCAAGCATCCTATTGGAGAAGCCCCACTCGTTGTCGTACCAAGATAGCACGCGTCCGAGTTGACCCTCGACGACTTGTGTTTGCGTAGAATCGAAATTGGACGAATAGGGTGAGTGATTGAAGTCGATGGAAACGAGTTCTTCAGTCACATAGTCCAGCACGCCCTTCATCTCCTGCTGCGCGGCATGCGCCATCGCCTGGTTGATCTCCTCTGCCGTGGTCTCGCGGCCAGGAATAAAGTTCAGGTCAACGACTGAGACGTTGGGTGTCGGCACGCGGATCGCCGTGCCGTCGAGTTTTCCCTTGAGCTCTGGCAACACAAGGCCGACAGCGGAGGCCGCACCGGTCGAGGTCGGTATCATAGACAATCCCGCAGCGCGCGCGCGCCGCATGTCCTTGTGCGCCTGATCGAGGATGCGTTGGTCGTTAGTGTAGGCATGTATCGTCGTCATGAAGCCCGATCGGATGCCGACGAGGTCATTCAACACTTTAGCGACAGGAGCGAGACAGTTCGTCGTGCACGAGGCGTTTGAGACAACTTTATCGTCAGAGGTGAGCTTGTCGTGATTCACACCGTAGACCACCGTGATGTCTGCTCCCGTCGACGGAGCGGATACGAGCACGCGCTTGGCGCCGGCATTTAGATGCACCACAGCCTTGTCCTTGGCTGTGAAAATTCCCGTGCATTCCATTACGATATCCACGCCAAGGTCTTTCCATGGCAACTTGGTGGGGTCTTTTTCGGCCAGAACCTTGACTGGCTCGCTCAAACCGACGTCCATCAAGTCCCCGTCGACGGTCACCTGGCCGGGAAATGGTCCGTGCACGCTGTCATATTTGAAGAGGTGGGCGTTATCCTTGGCCGGCACTAGATCGTTGATGGCGACGAAGTGAATGTCGCTGCGTTGGGCCTCTGCGGCCGCGCGCAGCACGTTTCTGCCGATGCGGCCGAATCCAGAGATCGCGACTTTCACTGCCATCATTTCCTCCCTATGAGTCTTCTGTTTCCAAAATGCCTGGCGGCGGAACTTATTACCGAAACCGGGCGTTTGCGTCTCAGAGTCGCCTGAGCGCAAAGCGGAGCCATTAAGTTGACGTCACCAAGCCCTGTCAATGAGGCATACCTCGCCACCGGAATCTGACGTAACATTTTACTCTGCTGCTATTTCTTGTGGGGTATGCGCTAGGTAGGGTTTCGCTTGTTGACGCGCGCGAACCGGTGCCAATAAGGTCATGTTATTACAGGGGACACGTGGATCGCCCGAGGCCACCGGGCGACAGCCGAAAAGAGGGACTTTGGCGAATGGCTCAGCCCAAAGCGAAGAAATCCAAACGGCCGGCAAAGCGGCAGTCCCGGGCCGCAAAGGCGCCTTCTAAGGCGTCGTCTAAGGCGTCTTCCGGGGCGAAGCCGAAGTTTGAGGCGCGGATCAGGTCATTGGAAAAAGAGCGCGATCGCTTGAAGGCCCAACTGGAAGTAGCAGGGGCACGCATCACTGGTCTTGAGCAAGGCCGCGACGAGGTGGTCAATCGCATCGATTGGGTTATCGATTCACTGCAGCATATGAGCGAAACAGAAGCCTGATTCGTTTGATGGGCTGCGTATAGTCCCGTGTTGGCAGGGGCGATAGACCAAGTCACGGTTGATCTAAATGGCCGCTCGTTCCGATTCAATCGCGGAGAGGGTGGGTAGGCCGGCGTGTGCCGATTCGCATATGGAGGATCTAACGTACGATTTTGCTAACGTGGGCGCGCAGCGCTTGCTCGCAATGGCCGCGCTTTACATTGCAATTGAGCTTCGGGAGGCCATCGTGCTGACCGAGACCTTGGGTGGTGATGGCCAGTCCATGCAGACGATGGAGAACCCGCGTCGCAAAGTCACGCCGACTGGCAACAACTTTGAGCCAGGAGCGCTATCGGGCAACGCATCATCTTAGATTTTCACATGCCTTTACGTAGCATTTGGAAAATTCACTCTCCACGGCTACATTTGACTCAGCTGCGGGGCCCGTTAGAGGCACATATGTTCCCGGGGGCCTATAAGATCCGCACGGGAGCTATCACTGCCGAAGTCGTGGCTTCGGACACATGGCGCCCACCTACGTTTTTGTAGGGACCACGCGGGATCATTGCTTCGACGGCCACCGCGGCTATCTTCTTTGTATTCATCATGACAGTGGGCGATAAATCGGCGGCGAGGACTTGGGCGCGTAACCGGCGCGCCGCCGCTCACGTTAAGCATGGCCCGCGCGCAGGCGAGAAGCTTGCTTTACATGGTCTCGAGTTCCTGGCGCTTGATCCCGGTGCGGTGGTATCGGGCTTTTCCGCTATCCGAGAAGAAATTGATCCTCTGCAATTGTTGCTACGCCTTGCCGCCAAGGGCCATCGTCTGTGTCTGCCGGTGATGCAGGGCCACGGCCAGCCGCTAATTTTCCGCGCCTGGGCACCCGGTGATGAGATGGCCTCTGCGGCGTGGGGGATCGCCGAGCCTCTGCCGTCTCGGACGGTATACGAGCCCGACGTTTTGCTGGTACCGCTGCTAGCCTTCGACGCAAAAGGCTACCGCCTTGGCTACGGTGGTGGGTTCTACGACCGTTCTCTTCAGATTTTGCGCAAGCTCAAGCCTATTGTGGCCGTGGGCATCAGCTACGACGAGCAAAAGATCGACGCGGTGCCCCATCTCGATTATGACCAGCCCCTTGACTGGGTCTTGACCCCTTCAGGCCCGCTGCGCTGCTTTGGACACTAGATGCGTCTTCTTTTTCTTGGTGATGTGGTGGGCCGATCCGGTCGCAAAGTGGTGCTCGACGCGCTGCCGGACTTGCGCCGCCGCTACGCACTCGATTTCGTCGTCATCAACGGCGAGAACGCTGCGGGCGGTTTCGGCATTACCGAGGCAATCCTTGTTGATCTTTTGGAGGCCGGAGCTGACGTGGTGACACTTGGGAATCACGCTTTTGATCAGAAGGAAGCGCTGGTTTTTATCGAACGCCATGATCGTCTGTTGCGACCTATCAATTATCCGGAAGGAACGCCGGGACGCGGCGCAGGACTTTTCAAGGCGGCAAATGGCGCCGACGTGCTTGTTATCAATGCCATGGGCCGCATCTTCATGCCTGAGCTTGATTGTCCGTTTCGCGCCATCGACTCTGAGGTCTCCGCCTGCGCTCTGAAGCAAGGCGCCGATGCCATCGTGATCGATTTCCATGCTGAGGCAACGAGCGAAAAACAAGCGCTGGGCTATTTCGTCGATGGGCGCGCAAGCGCAGTAATCGGCACACACACGCACGCCCCCACGGCAGACGGGCGCATCTTGCCCGGCGGTACGGCCTTCATTTCCGATGTAGGCATGTGCGGGGACTACAACTCAGTGCTCGGCATGGATGTCGAAGAGCCGATCAATCGCTTCTTGACGCGTATTCCACGCCAGCGGTTTGAGCCTGCAACAGGTCCGGGAACGCTGTCGGGACTTGCTGTCAACATCGATGATGCAACCGGCCTTGTGTCCCGTTGCATGGCTCTGCGGAGCGGCCCGCATCTGGACACTGCGGAACCCGACGCCTGGACCAATTGATTATGCAGCTTGTCATCGCATGCCCTTGACGCAATCGGGCCTGCTAGCACAATAGAGCCCGTCACACCGACACTAGTGAGAATTTCATGGCCGGCCATTCCCAGTTTAAGAACATTATGCACCGCAAGGGCCGCCAGGACGCTGCGCGTGCAAAAATGTTCTCCAAGCTTGCACGCGAGATCACCGTTGCGGCGAAGGTCGGCTCGCCCGATCCGGGGATGAACCCGCGACTGCGCCTTGCGGTACAAGCGGCTCGCGCAGAGAACATGCCTAAGGACAACATCGAGCGTGCGATCAAGAAGGCGCAGGGCGGCGACAGCGAAGCTTATGAGGCAATCCGCTACGAGGGCTACGCGCCGGGCGGCGTTGCGGTGATGGTCGAAGCGCTTACCGACAATCGCAACCGCACTGGCGGAGCGGTGCGCGCCGCCTTTTCCAAGTGCGGCGGCAATCTGGCTTCGACCGGTTCGGTGGCGCACATGTTCAACCACGCGGGTGAGATAGCCTATGGCCTAGCTGCTGGCTCAGCGGACGCCGTTCTGGATGCCGCCATAGAAGCAGGCGCTGATGATGTGCAGTCGGACGCTGACGGGCACCTGATCACGTGTTCGTTTGACAGCCTAGGAACGGTAGCTTTGGCGCTCGAGGAAAAGCTGAGCGAAGCGCAAAGCGTGAAAGCCGTATGGAAGCCGAACTTGACGACACAGATTGGCGAGGAGCACGCGGAAGCGATCTTGAAACTAATCGCGATTCTAGAAGACGACGACGATGTGCAAAACGTGTTCGCCAACTTCGAGGTCTCCGATGAGGTGCTCAAAAAGCTGACGGCTGCTTAACTTCGTGGCGGACTCACGCCTCATCGCTTGTGGACGCTCCGCCTGAGTGTTGTTCGCCTGATCAATCGAATCGTATACGTGTCCCAACATCAGAATGCGGAAGAATTGTGCGCTGAGCAGACGTCTTAGCTGCGATTCGCCGGTCCGCACGCAGTGCAATGCGTGAGCAGTCAATGGCGGGGGCAACACATGTCGCAATTGAAAATGATCATCGCGCTGGTCACGATCGCGGTCTATGGCGGCGCGGCTATGGCAGACGGTTATGATGCGCCAAGCGGCAAGGGCTTTGCCCCTCCTGTTTCGACTTACAGCTGGACTGGCTTTTCGATTGGTGTTGGCGGCGGCGGTGCGATCATGAATGCCGATGTCAACGCAACGGGTACACGTAATGGCGAGATCGGATTTTGCGACCCCGACGATTGCGGCCCTACTTTCTTTCCGCTCGTTGGGCTTGTCCAAACGCAGGATTTCGACCTCAACGATAGCGGAGATGCTGGGTTCTTTGGTACCATTCAGTTGGCCTATGATCATCAAGTATCGTCCCGATGGGTTATTGGCGCCTTCATCGATTTCGATTGGGGTTCAAATGTCGAGGCGAGCGGTTCGGCTAGCAACGCTCTGGACCTGTCATTCGGCGGGGTACCCGTCGCCACACTGAGCTCAGACGCGACGTCCAACAACATCGAGCAGGATTGGAGCTTTACCCTAGGAGGTCGCATCGGCTTATTGGCAAACCAGAGGACGTTGCTCTACTTCCTCGCCGCCTACACGCGCATGGAACTGGACAACGCTTATGCCCAGGTGAATTTCACCGATCCGCTGGGGTTCATTGGCCCAATAAACAGTCCTACGAGCTTGCGGGTGCCATTGGCAGATAGCCTGGATGGCTACACGCTTGGCGGTGGTGTCGAAACGAAACTGAACCACGCTTTGTCTTTAAAATTTGAATATCGTTACACGGATCTAGAAAGCGACTCTGCGAGCGCGAGCAATACAGTAATTCAATGTTGCGCCTTTGAAGTTCTAGCCCGACGCATCCAGGAGGATGCAAGTGCCAGCATGGACCTAGACCTCCACTCAGTGCGCGCCGTGCTTTCTTACAAGTTCGGCCAATAGGCGAAATAGGCTGAAAAAGATGCTAGATAACAAACTGCCTTGGGCCGCCTGGATAAAGAGCCCGGGCGGTTAATTTTTGTCTGCTTGTTGAGAGCCATCGTCTACTGACGAGTCCAATGATGGCAAGGTCGTAAGTCCAATCTAAACGCGTCACGCGCAAGGTCAGTCGCGCACGATCGATTAGCCGTGAAGTTAGACGTGATTTAGGACTGCGGTGCCGGCCGAATACGCTTCAAAAAATCCCATAGCGGAAGCGCTGCAAGTCCGCCGACAACGCCGGCAGCATAGCTCGGCAGTTCAAAAGAAAATATCCATTGCCAGATAGCGCCAGCCAGATAGCTGACAGCGAGCACTACGAGGATCGTAATTACTAAGCGTTGCCAGAAGGGTAATACCAGTTTCATAGTCGCCTCCGTCGCGCCGCCTCAGGTAGGAATGCATTGATCCCGCTACGACGTGGGTTTCGTGGTTTGGCTGAAGTACTCACCAAATGACGTCTTACGTTCGTCCAAAATTGCTCCACTTGCAAACGTCTTTGAAGGACAACGTCAAGGCATGTGGTTCATTGGCGCGATAGGAGATTTAATGCTCACTATCTGCAGTTACTCGGTGCTGGCCGCCCCGCGAACCGATCACTCATCCAGCGAACCGCAGACACCGCACTGTCATAGCCTGCATAGTCGTGCGAAACGCCCTCAAGCCAGATCATGTGCACCCGCGTTCCTTGACGGCATAGGTGATTGGCGAAACGTCGTGTTATGGGAGGCCGCACGATCGTATCTGCTGTCCCTTGAGCGATGAAAACCGGCGCCCCGGCCGGAGACCTTCCTGGCGAGTTACGCCTCATGATACCTGCCCACGGTTCGCTCTTCGCCGGGTTTTTAGACAGAAAGTTGGTTCTAAGCTGGCCCGTGTCCTGTTCAAGATTGAGCAAATCTTTGATCGACTGAATGCAGTCGCGCGCAAGGTGGTCGAAGGCACGGCGCGTGCCGGGTTTAAGAATGCTGTCGAGCGGTATGTCAAAAACGTTTGACCAAGATAGCAGTGCCATAGCGGTGAGCGTCTTGCCAGAAGCGGTTGTGCGATCGGCGTCGAACAACAGTTCAAGATATGTGGCCGGAGCGGCAGCAGCAACTCCGACGAGCTCCAGCTCAGGCGCATATTCTGCTGCAAGCTCGCCGGTAAAGAGTGCGGCGTGTCCGCCCTGCGAATGGCCCCACACGGCAAAGCGCCGCTGTGCCTTGGCGTCGGGCAGCTGTCGAGCAGCACGCACCGAGTCGAGCACTGAGAGCCCCTCGCTTCGACCGATCAGATAGGGGTGTATTCCTGGTGTGCCCAGTCCAGGATAGTCGGTGGCCGCGACCACGTAGCCACGAGCGATCATGTCTTCCAACCCGGCGATTGTGCCCGACAGATCGGGAAGTAGTGTGGGAGCGCAGCGATTTACCACGCCTGTTGTGGGATGTGCCCAAGCGATAACCGGGCGGCCGCCGCGAGGAGCTTCGCCCTCCGGGATAATGATCGCGCCCGAAACGGGGATCGGCTCGCCATTAAGTCCCGTTGAACGATAGAGAACGCGGTAAGCCTTAGCGTTATAAGGTGCACCACCCACCTGCGGCCAGACGCGGATAATCTGGCCCGGTTTGGCATTGCGGATTTCAGATTCAGAAACGTCTCCCAAGGTCGCTGCGCCGGCAGTGTATGTCATCAGAACGCATACAAGAACGGCACGTGCCGCCCGCAACCGACATCCAGGCCGACCGTCCAGCATCTTGATCCCCTATCGCTCGGTTGTACCCGGGCGTCCATATAGCATTGCGGCTGCGCTTAAAACGCTCAAGGAACAGGGGGTGCAGAAAATTTGTGGGTTATCGGAACGTGCGGAACGTCTCAAAGAGCGGCCGCCGCGCCATGCGAAATCTGTCGCTGAGGGGTATGAGACTCCCGGCGGGGAGACAGGTAGTTCATCACCGCTCGCATAACCTGCGGTGCGTAGAGAATCGTACGATGGCCAAAACCTTCGAACGCTTGCAGCTTGACCTTCGCGCTGGCGTTGGCGATCGTCTTAGCGTTATGGAACGGCACCTCACTATCGTCAGTCCCGTGTATGACGAGAGTGGGCGAGCCAACCGTCTTCAGAAGCCTATCCGTCGAAAACGTGCTGACCGGCCTGTGCCCAACGCGTTCCAGATGGTGCTCGTAGGCACGTTGCGCTGCCGGTGTTAGGCCCAACTGAGCGCCAAAATCGCCCGTGACGTCGCTGAGACGATTGGGGCAGGAGACCAGAATAAATCGTTCGATTGGGTGCGCATGCGGCAGAGGCGGACCGCCCTCAGCGACCAAAAGCGCTACGAATCCACCGAACGAATGCGCAACCGCCGCATCGATTGGCCCAAAGGCCTGACACACGCTGAGCATGGCGCGTGCACAATCAGCCAGATTTGTGCGCCGCCCGGGACTATGGCCGTGCGCTGGGAAGTCAAATAACACCACACGCAAACCAGACCGGCGCAGCGGCTCAATAAATGCCGTCATAAAGGCTGCCTCGCTGGTCCAGCCGTGGACAAGGAGCACTGTGCCGCGGGTCCGCCCGTCTGGCTCAAATACGAAAGTTTGCACGGCGCCGGCCGGTGTCGAGATCCGCTGCCAAGTCGCGTTGCGCAGGTGGAAGCGTGCGCGCTGCGTCAGGTGATGATGATCGCGCGTACGATGCTGGGACTGTTCCGGCCTGCAGAATATGCGAAAGGCGAGATCTCCAGCCTCACGAGGTGGTAGATGGGCAAGCTTCCGCTGTCCGCGTGCCAGGGGGCAGCGAACGAACTGTGAGCGTTTTCTGTGTTCGTTTCCAGTCACGGTTTGCGCGGACGCCTACATGCGCGTAGCCTCGGCTAGTCGTCTTTCAAAGTCGTAAAGCTACGCCAAAAAGACTTTTCCGACGAATAGTCCGAAAGCATAAATTCAATGTGAAATTAGACTTAACGGATAAACCTGAAGGATGCAGCCGGTCAATTCCACAACCAGCCTGCCGCGAGCAGCACTGCTATCACCACAAGCATGAACAGCGCCGTTACGCTGAGCACCCGGGGGTGAAAATATCCTGGAACCGCGAATGCCGTTCGACGTGCCTTGCCAACGAGTGTCGGTGCAGAGTCAATCTAGCGTGCGATGTCCTCAATCGCCGTCGGATTAGCCTTTGAGCGCCGGCCTGCCGCCATCTGCTAACAGAATCGATGCGCTTCCCTTGATGTCATAACGACTGGACCGCCACCATACGAGCAGTGCTAGTGCAACCAGAATCCCCCTGAAACCAGCAGCCAACCGTCCATTTCTAATGTCATGTTGGGCTTCCCCCTAAGGGTGTGAAGGATGGCGCTACAAGCGTGAGCGATACAAGGGCACTTGCTTTCCGAATCACGACACGTGTTATGCCTGCCCTTATGGGGGACACGGCGATTCGCATTGTTGGCATCGATCCTGGCTTGCGGCGCACGGGGTGGGGCGTCGTGGACAGCGACGGCGTGCGTCTCAGCTATGTGGGGAGCGGGCTCATCACGTCGACTGCCGACGCTGATCTCGCCTACCGGCTGCGAGAGCTGTTTGAAGGCATCGCCAGCGTGATCGCGAGCTTCAATCCACGCGAAGCGGCTGTCGAGGAGACCTTCGTCAACGACAATGCGCGCGCAACCTTGAAGCTGGGCCAGGCGCGTGGCATGGCGCTGCTAGCCCCTGCCATGGGCGGCCTTGCCGTGGCGGAATATGCTCCTAACCTTATCAAGAAGTCGGTGGTAGGTTCTGGTCACGCCGACAAGCGGCAGATCGAGGCTATGATCAGGCTTCTTTTGCCCAAAGCGCGCGTTCAGAGCGCCGACGAAGCTGATGCCCTCGCCATCGCCATCTGCCATGCGAATCACCGGACAAGCCCGCAAGCCCGCGCCATGCGCATTGTACGAGAGGCCGGCACATGATTGGAAAGCTTCGGGGAACGGTCGACGCGATTGGCGAGAGCTTCTGCATCATCGACGTGAATGGTGTCGGTTACGAGGTGCAGTGTTCTGCGCGCGCATTGCGCAACCTGAAGATGGGCGACGACGTGAGCCTCACCATCGACACCCACGTGCGGGACGACGCCATTCGTCTCTTCGGATTTGCGAGCGAAGTAGAACGAACTTGGTTTCGTACCTTGCAGAACGTGCAGGGCGTGGGATCCAAAGTGGCGCTGGCTCTTCTAGGCACACTCGGTCCAGCTGAACTTGCAAACGCTATTGCGCTTGGCGACTGGGCGCTTGTGGAGCAGGCGCCCGGCGTCGGCAAGAAGCTCGCGCAGCGCATCGTTGCGGAGCTGAAGGACAAGGCGCCGGCCTTGTCGGTCGCCGGCCTTAGATTTCCGGGATCAGTTGCAGACGGCGAAGCGGCAGTTGCACCAGAGAGCGATGCTGCGGCTGAAGCGATGTCGGCGCTTACCAATCTTGGCTATCAACCGGTGCAGGCGTCTGCCGCCGTTGCGGCTGCCATTAAGGAGCTGGGCGGGGACGCAGACACCGCTAAGCTCATTCGCCGCGGATTGAAAGAGATGGCCCGATGATTGAGAAAGGTTCAAGAGCATGAGTGGCGCTCAACGCGCTTTGTGGACGTTTCTGATGTATACCCTTGTGGGCCCGTTCTTCGCGGCGGTTTTTGTTGCTGTGGTAATGGCGATGGCGCCGCCATTGGGGCTTGGCTCACTGCTCCCAAGCAACCTGCCGCCTCTTGGCGCCGCCGCGATCACGACCTTCTTGTGGTCAGTGATCCCTGCTTTACTCGTAGCGCTTGCGCTTAGCCCGATCGCCTTTCGCCAAGACGACGTCGGTTGGATTGTCGCCGCGGTTGCCGGCGCCGTGGCTTTTGCAATCTCTACCACGCTTTTCCCGATCGGCTTGGAGGGTGCCCGCCCCTATTTGGCGTTTCTGGCTGGTCTGATATCATTAGCTGTCCGCGACGTTCTTCTCCGTGCGGGCGTTCTAACCGCCTAACACGTTCGCTTTCAAGCACCTTCAGCGAGTATTGAGATAGCTTTGTTAAGCTGCGGGTCTTTGCCGGCCGCATAAGGGAGCTCAAACGGCACCTCGATCGTCGGCGCGACGCCTTTGCCCTCAAGCCGCTCACCATCAACGGCAACGTCATTCACCGCAAGAATGAGCAGACTTCCGTCAGGCAGAAGGAACGCACGCGCAGCAAGAAGCGCGCCTGCGGTTTGCTCGCCGACCACCTCTCCATAGCCATTCTTTTTGAAACCGTAAGCAAGCACCTCCTTACCGCTGCGTGTACCGTTGTTGATGAGTAGCACCACCGGCTTTTGCCAGCGGAAGCCAACGGTCTCCGTACCACCATGCCGCTCTGTAAGTGTCATTGTCGGCCCGTGCGGGTCGAAGATGCGCAAAAACCCCGGCTGTGCGCCGCCCCAACCATCTCTCAGGTCCCAAACCAGCGCGTCGGCGTCCTTGAGCTTGCCCTCGCTAAGGACCTCCTCAAGGATTGCCTGGTAGTTGCGGCCCGCATAAGACCAGACGTGGACGTAGCCGACGCGCTGGCCGTTTGTCTCGATGATGCGGGCACTGTCGCGCATAGCCGACTCGAATGCGTCATCAGGCACGATGCGCTGCGGCCTGACGCTAGTGGACGTAACGGGCCCATTCGCATTGCGCCGAATCTCTAAGGTCACGGCTTCGCCTTCCTTGCCGCGAAACGATCCGATGGGCTCAAACGGTGCGCCGCCGGCCGAGATGATCTCATCGCCAACGCGTAAGCCGGCCGTGTCAGCGGGGAGGCCAGCAAGCACACCGCTGATGAATGTCTTGCCGTCGATCTCTTTGGTGAAAATGCCAATGCCCGAATAGGTGATAGCCCCGCCTGAAAAGTGTTTCGGTATCTCGCGGCGTAGCGGCCAGGAGAAAATGTCAACGAGCTGGTAGTACGCCGGCTGGTTTGTAGTGAAATGGCGCGTGTGGGAGACGCCAAGCTCGTCCAGCATAGCGTTGACAGCAGCCGATCGCTCAGCATCCGTATTTGCTTCTGCGTAAGAGCTGCGATGCTTGTCGCCTATTGCATCCCAATCTAGACCCAACAAGTTGCGGTCGTAGAACTTGTTCTGCACCAGACGCCACACCTCGTTGAAAACCTCTACGTCTGATACTTGTTGCTGCTCCGCGATGCGTGCCGCAGCAACAGGGATCGGTGTGCCAACGGCACCAGCGATCAAGCCGAGTGCGGTGAGTCCTATCAAGAAAGGTGTACGTCGGCGCATGTCATGTCCTCAAATGAGTTGGGCCTTTGCCTGATGTAGGCATGAAATCGCAATCATGCGCTGACGCAAGGTCGAGAAAAGTATGAGAAATTTGTAACAACTTCTTGCCCGGGGAGTACGAGGCCCGTGGGCTAGAAGATCACTCCTTGCGAGTAGTTATTGGGATCGTCGTCGGCAAAACTCTTTGACTTCGGAAAGCATTGCTTGGAACCTGCAGCAGGAGCCGAACGAGCACAGTTTATTGCGACCGAACTTCTCCAAGCGATCAATTTTGCCGATAACGTAGCGTTCATTGCGCTTCATTTGGGCCGCCAAATGATAAGGCTTGCCACTTTTTTCCGGGACCTCAAAAGAAAGTCTGGCCGTGTAAGTTGCGTATCTTGGCCATGGTCGTCCTCCATCTTTTTCGTGTTGAAGGCTGTTGGGACCAGCTTGAACGCGGGGCAAGTTTGCTTTTCTACGGGGGACACGCTTGTGATTCCCCCAGTCTAGTGTGCATCAAACTTGACGTTGCCGGCAAAGCAGCTCACGAACAAACCATGACCGACCGGCTCGTCACCAGCGACAAGCGAGATCTGGATGCCGCCGAGGCGTCCTTGCGGCCTCAGTCGCTCGACGCCTTTATCGGACAGGAGCAGGCGCGCGCCAACCTGAGGGTTTTCATTCAGGCTGCACGAGACCGTTGTGAAGCGCTCGATCACGTTTTGTTTGCGGGCCCACCAGGCCTCGGAAAGACGACGCTGGCGCAAATCCTAGCAAAAGAGTTGGGCGTGGGGTTCCGAGCGACATCGGGACCGGTCATCTCGAAGGCCGGCGACCTTGCGGCGCTGCTCACCAATCTTGAAGAACGCGACGTTCTCTTTATCGACGAGATCCATCGTCTCAATCCCGCAGTGGAAGAGATTCTTTATCCCGCACTGGAAGACTTTCAGCTCGATCTCATCATCGGCGAGGGTCCGGCTGCGCGCTCCGTGCGCATCGACCTGGCGAAGTTTACGCTCGTCGGCGCAACGACGCGGCTCGGGCTGCTAACGACACCGTTGCGTGATCGCTTTGGCATTCCCATCCGTCTCAACTTCTATACGGTAGCAGAACTTGAACTGGTGGTAACGCGTGGCGCACGCGTGCTTGGGGCAGCCATCGGTGATGACGGCGCACACGAAATCGCTCGGCGTGCGCGCGGCACCCCGCGCATTGCGGGCCGCTTGCTTCGTCGCGTGCGCGACTTTGCCGCCGTGGCTGATGTCCCGATCATCGAGGCGGAGCTGGCTGACAAGGCGCTGGCAGCGCTCGAGGTTGACAACGAGGGCCTCGACGCACTCGACCGACGCTACCTCACCTGTATCGCCAAGACCCATGATGGCGGACCCGTCGGTATCGAGACCATTGCGGCTGCACTATCGGAGCCGCGTGATGCGTTGGAGGAGTTGGTCGAGCCCTATCTACTGCAACAGGGTTTCATAAGCCGCACGCCTCGCGGACGCATCGCCACGCTCAAGGCTTACCGGCACATGGGGCTTTCCGGGCCGCCGCGCCTTTCGACCCCGCAGGGAGCCTTATTTGAAGGGGACGCCAGCGACGATGCCGAGCCCGGCGACGGGGAGTCGCAAGCTGGGATGGGTTAGCCCCTGGCGGCACCGCGTCAAAACTCCCTTTGCTAGTTGGATAGCTTGCCTCGAATTTGGCGCGAGCGGAGGCTAGGACGATTCCAGGATGGTGGTGAGGGAAAGGCCAAGCAAGTTGCTTTCGCGTAGAGATTTCCTCACAACACTTGGCGTATCGACATTGACCGGCGCCGGCTTTGGCGGTTACGCGCTCGCCGAGCCGTGGCACATGCGGATCACGCACTACCGCGTCACGCCGCCCAGCTGGCCCGCTGGTCTGTCCCTAAAAATGGCCGTCATAGCCGATCTGCACGCCTGTGAGCCGTTCATGGGTCTTGGCCGTATTCGCCGTATCGTCGACGACGCGAATGCGCTTCAGCCCGACTGCGTCTTGCTTCTCGGCGACTACGTTGCCGGCCATGCAATTAGCCGCTATTCGCAGCCCGTGGCTCACTCGGATTGGGCCGGAGAGCTTGGCAGACTAAAAGCGCCTTTGGGGGTGCATGCCGTTCTTGGCAATCACGACTGGTGGGATGATACAGAGGCGCAGCGTCGCCGCTCGGGGCCAACGCGCGCCGGCCTAGCGCTGCAACAGGTCGGCATCGCGCTCTATGAGAACGACAGCATACGTCTACAAAAGGATGGAAAGAGCTTCTGGCTCGCTGGCCTCGGCGATCAGTGGGCGTTTTGGTCTGAAACGCGCGAGTCTGGCGGCAAGAAACGCTACGCGGGCGTGGATGATATTGGCAAGACGCTCGGCAAAGTGAACGACGATGCACCCGTGATCCTTATGGTCCACGAACCCGACATCTTTGTCTCCATGCCAGGTCGTGTTGCGCTGACCGTGGCCGGCCACACCCACGGAGGTCAGGTGCGCGTGCTGGGCTTTGCTCCGATCATTCCTTCCCGCTTTGGCCACCGTTACGTCTACGGTCATATCGTGGAGAACAACCGCCACATTGTCGTCTCTGGTGGGCTAGGATGCAGCGGCTTGCCGGTTCGCGTTGGTTCTCCGCCAGAAATCGTGATGATCGAGGTCGCCGCCTGATGATTGATAAACGCTGGCCCGATCTTGCAGGGCGCCTTATCGAGGATCCGGCGGGGCGCCGCCACGTGCTACCCGTGCGCGTATACTTTGAGGACACAGATTTCTCCGGCCTTGTCTACCACGGCAGTTACGTACGCTGGTGCGAGCGCGGTCGCTCTGATTTCCTCCGGCTCTCGGGCGGCGACCACCGCCGGTTGATCGATGGTTCGGGAAGCAGCGAGCCCGCTGCATTCGTCGTGCGCCGCATGAACTTCGACTTCCGCAAGCCTGCCAGCATTGACGAAGTGTTAGAAATTATCACACGGGTAAAGGAGGTTGGCGCGGCAAGTCTGACGTTAGCCCAAACCGTAACCCGTCAGGGCAAGCCCCTCGTCGAGGCAGATGTAACCGTTGTTCTCGTCTCAGTCTCCGGCAAGCCATTGCGCATATCGACAGCGCTTCGAGAGGCCTTCGGGCAATCGTTGACAGCGCAGTCCTCGAAGGTATGAGTTTAGGTGATCAGTGGAGACACGTTCCTTTTGGTTGACACCTGCGACCATTCATTTATGGGCTATCCACCGCTGTTTCTGCTAGGTCAGCATAGTCGACCTATTATCGACAATTCATAAAATCTTTGAGGAAAACAAATGGCCGTAAAAAAAGCCGCGCCTAAGAAAGCCGCGCCTAAGAAAGCCGCGCCTAAGGTTGAAACCATCACTCTGCGCCAGCTCGGCACGGCGCTTGCTGATGCTCACGAAATCCCCAAGAAACAAGCAGCCGAAGTGCTCGAGGACTTCGTTGAAATGATCCGTAAGCACCTCAAAAAGGGTGCAAAAATCCGCATTGGCGGACTTGGAATTTTGCAGGTGCGGAAGCGGCCGGCGCGCATGGGGCGCAACCCGGCGACCGGCGAGACGATCAAGATCAAGGCGTCAAAGAAGGTCGCTTTTCGTCCGGCCAAGGACCTCAAAGAGTCGATCTAGCCGGCTCCCAATATCTGTCGAATTTTCAGTAAATTTCTGCACCTGCACGCTGGGGTCTTTGCTCTAGCGTGCAGATGTGTATGGACCGCATTTGAGCGGCGCAAGAACCAGAACGCCGGGTGTCGGTTCTATGAACGCCCCATTTTTCGGTCTCAGATTGCTCCCATCGAGCCCTCGTTTGGCCAAATTGAAAGGCAACATGCCGGCCATAGGGGCGCCGCCAACGCGCGGCAGGACCTGCCTCGAACCTAGGCGACGGGCACGACAAATGGCCGGCGCTCATTTTGCTGCCCGCATCTTGGGGCGGTTTTCATCGGATTACGGATGTTGCGATGAACCCCACCGATCTCGCGAAAGAAGCCATCGGGCCCGCTACAACGGGCGGATTCTCGTTTGTTGAACTTTTCCTTCAAGCGCACTTCGTTGTTCAGATTGTAATGCTGGGGCTACTCATCGCCTCTGTGTGGTCGTGGGCTATTGTCGTCGAAAAGCTTGTTGCTTTCCGCCGCGCGCGCCGGGAGTCGGACGACTTCGAAAACATGTTCTGGTCCGGACAGTCGCTAGACGAGCTTTATGGAGCGCTGTCGCGCTCCAAGACCATTACTACCGGGGCGCTGTTCGTCTCCGCAATGCGTGAATGGAAACGCTCGGTGGAGGGGAATATCCGGGCACTGGGGGGTATTCAGTTGCGCGTCGACAAGGTGATGGACGTGACCATAAACCGTGAAATGGAACGCCTCGATCGGCGGCTTTTGTTTCTCGCTACCGTTGGTTCGACTGCGCCGTTCGTCGGGCTGTTCGGAACGGTGTGGGGCATCATGACCAGCTTTCAGGCAATCGCCGTGTCTAAGAATACGAGCCTCGCCGTTGTCGCGCCGGGCATCGCTGAGGCACTGTTCGCCACCGCCCTCGGGCTGTTAGCTGCCATTCCCGCGGTCATATTCTACAATAAGTTCTCCGCTGATTCTGCGCAGATCTCTCATCGTCTACAAGCGTTTGCTGACGAGTTCTCGGCCATCGTTTCACGCCAGATCGATGTCAGAACATAGCATCGCGAATTGCAACGCTTGGAATGAACTTGTAGGCGGTCAGGGAGCGCGAAAGGACTAAGGAGCTTTGCATGGGTGTGAGCATCAAAACAGGGGGGCAAGGGTCGAGCGGCCATCGCCGACGGGGACGCGGCCACACACCTATGAGCGAGATTAACGTCACGCCCATGGTGGACGTGATGCTTGTACTCTTAATCATCTTCATGGTCGCAGCACCACTGCTCCAAGTTGGTGTGCCGATCGAACTGCCGCAGTCCAAGGGCAAGCAGCTCAAAGTGAACCAGGAGCCGCTCGCAATTAGCGTGAAGAACGATGGCAGCGTCTACATCGGCGAGACGCCGATCAAGTTGGACGATATTGCAGCTAAGCTCAAAGCGATCGCTAAGAATGGCTACAATGAGCAGATATTTGTGCGCGGTGATAAGGGCGTGACGTACGGCGTCGTCATGCGCGTGATGGGGCGCATCAGCGCGGGCGGCTTTCGCAAGGTGTCACTGGTGACCGAATTGGAGGAGGGAGGCTAGGGACGTGTACCTTGCGCTCCTCATCTCATTCGCGGGGCACGCGGCTCTGCTGGGCTGGGCTTTGATCTCCGTTCAAAAGCCACTAGATCTCCCTGATACGGTGACGATCGAGGCGACGATCGTGACCCCCTCCGAACTCACGCGTCTCAAGCAGGGCAACCCTAATTCCAAAAGGCTGGAGGCCAAGGCCAAGGAGGAGCCCAAACCAGAGGTCTCCAAGAAGGAGGCGCCCAAGCCGAAGCCGGAAACGGCACCTCCGCCGCCAGAGCCAGAAGTTGCTCAAACCCCGCCGGAACCCAAAGAAGATGTGATCGCTAAGAAGATTGAGGAAGAGCGCGTTGCGACGTTGAAGCTCGAGGCGGAGCGAAAGAAAGAGGCTGAGAGGAAGAAGAAGGCGGAACAGAAGCGCAAGGCTGACAAAAAGAAAAAGGCAGAGAAAAAACGGAAGGCCGACGAGAAAAAACGGAAAAAGCTCGCGGAGGCCAGGCGTAAGGCCGCAGAGGCTAAAAAGAAGAAGAAAAAATTCGATCCCGATCGCATCGCTGCGCTCATTGACAAGAGCCCGGACAAGCGAGGGGCGCCCCGTACGTCGACGCCGCCGACGAAGCCCACCGATTACAAAGGCCCGACAGCCGGCGAGCGGCGTGGCACTGATTCGGTGCTGTCTGCACGCGAGCAGGATCTGCTCAAATCGCAATTGAGCGGCCAGCTGAAGCGCTGCTGGCACTTGCCTGGCGGAGGCGGTGGCATTCAGACGATGGTTGTCACGCTGCAGTGGCGCCTGAAGCAAGATGGCTCGCTCGATGGCGCACCTAAGGTTGTGCGGCCCCAATCAGGCCCTGTTTTTGAGATTGCTGCGGAGGCGGCGATGCGGGCGGTAACGCGATGCGCTCCCTTCAACCTTCCCCGCGACAAATATGGGGTTTGGAAATCGGTTACCTGGAGCTTTGATCCGCGTGACATGATGTAGGCACTGTTTAGGGATTCCGCATCTTTAGTAAGGAAGTCAGATGATTGGACGCAAGCGACAAACCTATGCCTGGATGTTGGTTGCAGCGTTGGCTGCTGCGCCGATGGCGGCGCAGGCGCAAGGCGCAGCGGGTGGGTTGTCGGGTACGCAGCGGCAGGGCACGCTGGCGCCGATACCAATCGCCATTCCTGAGTTTTTGGGCGAGGACCCCAAACTCGGCCGCGACATCGCCGATGTGGTTGCCGCCGACCTGGAACGCTCAGGTCTTTTCAAATCGCTCGATCGCTCCTCGTTTCTGGAACGCGTGCGCGATGTGAATGCGGCGCCGCGCTTCCCCGACTGGCGTACAATTCGCACCGATGCCTTGGTCGTGGGCCGTGTCGGACAGGGTGGCGACGGCAGGTTTGTCGCCGAGTTTCGCCTTTGGGACGTGGCAACGGGCAAGCAGCTTGCGGGTCAACGATTCGCAACAAGCGCAAAGAACTGGCGCCGGATTGGCCACATCATTGCGGATCAGGTCTACGAGCGACTGACGGGTGAGAAGGGCTACTTCGATACGCGAGTTGTCTTCATCGACGAAACCGGCCCCAAGGACAAACGCGTCAAGCGGCTGGCGATCATGGATCAAGACGGCAAGAACGTGCGCATCTTAAGTAATGGCCGCGAGCTTGTTCTCACACCACGCTTCAGCCCGACGAACCAAGAGATTACCTTTATGTCCTACGGCAACGGTGAGCCGCGGGTGCTGTTGATGAACCTCGCGACAGGCCGGCGCGAGGTTGTCGGCGATTTCCCCGGTATGACCTTCGCGCCGCGATTCTCGCCAGACGGCCAGCGCATCGTCATGAGTCTGCAGTCGGGCGGCAACTCGAGCATCTATGAGATGGACTTACGAACGCGGCAGAAGCGGCGGCTAACACGGGGTTTCTCCATTGATACAGGCCCGAGCTACTCGCCGGATGGGCGCCAGATTGTATTCGAGACCGACCGCGACGGCAGGCAGCAGATCTATGTGATGAATTCTGACGGATCGAACCCCCGCCGCATAAGTTTGGGCCAGGGACGCTACTCTACACCAGTCTGGTCGCCGCGCGGTGACTACATCGCGTTCACGAAGCAACTTTTCGGCCGATTCCTAATCGGCGTGATGCGCCCAGATGGTTCGGGTGAGCGCATCCTGACAGAGGGTTTTCACAACGAGGGTCCGACTTGGGCACCAAACGGACGCGTGCTGATGTTCTTTCGCGAATCTCAAGGCGCCAGCGGCGGACCGCGAATCCTTTCGGTCGATTTGACTGGATATAACGAGCGCCTCGTTCCGACTCCGTCCTTTGCGTCGGATCCGGCGTGGTCGCCGCTTCTGAAATGAGCCACCTCTTAACTTCAATTTAACCGCGTCTGCAGTTCAATGCTGTACGACCTCCCCCGCGAGTAAGGGGGCGTTTTGTTGCGTGAATCCAGGCTCTTATGGAACTAGCCGAAATGCTGACTAG
>Ga0209013_10000756_pt1 | contig 29473 bp, 27 predicted proteins | sample Cruoilmetagenom2_FD_187291 | JGI IMG/M metagenome (GOLD analysis project Ga0209013, IMG submission 187291) | Oil polluted marine microbial communities from Coal Oil Point, Santa Barbara, California, USA - Sample 2 (SPAdes) (version 2) | ecosystem: Environmental > Aquatic > Marine > Oil seeps ...
TTGACTCGACAGAGGCTATGGCCTATATTTTGGGCTTAGCAAGCAGGATGTCCCCATGGGCAACGAGCCAGCACTTCTCCCTGCGATCTCTGAGCGGATCTGGGACCTTAAATACCGCTTCAAGGAGCCTGATGGCAGACCGATCGATCGGACGCTAAACGAAACGGTATGGCGTGTGGCCCGCGCGGCGGCAGAGCCGGAGAAGGGCGGCAAGCGCGCTCGAGAACGGTGGGCTCAGCGCTTTTATGACGCGATCAGCGATTTCGGTTTTTTGCCTGCTGGGCGCATTCTCGCCGGCGCCGGAACGAATCGCTCGGTCACGCTTTTCAACTGCTTCGTGCTCGGCACCATAGAGGATGACCTCGGCGCCATCTTCGATGGCGTGAAGGACGCCGCGCTTACGATGCAGCAAGGCGGTGGCATTGGGCATGACTTCTCCACACTTAGACCCAAAGGCGCGCAGGTCGCAGGCATCGGCGCCGACGCCTCGGGTCCTGTCAGCTTTATGGACGTTTGGAATTCGATGTGCCGCACCATCATGTCGGCGGGAAACCGACGCGGCGCAATGATGGCGACCCTGCGCTGCGACCATCCCGACATAGAAGCTTTTGTCGAGGCAAAATCGGACCCTGCACGGCTGAGAAACTTCAACCTTTCGGTTCTGGTGACCGATGCATTTGTTGATGCGGTCCGTGACGACCGGTCCTGGGATCTCGTATTCGGCGGCAAAGTGTACCGGACGCTACAAGCTCGCGCACTGTGGGAGCGAATCATGCGCTCCACATATGACTTTGCCGAGCCAGGCGTCGTCTTCATCGATCGTATCAACGCGCGCAACAATCTGCGCTACTGCGAGGAGATCCAAGCGACCAACCCATGCGGCGAGCAACCGTTGCCGCCATTCGGCGCCTGCCTGCTTGGTTCGATCAATCTTGCTCGGCTTATCGAAGATCCTTTTACCAACCAGGCAAGCCTTAACTTGACCAAGCTCGAAGAGCGCGTGCGCCTTGCCGTGCGTTTCCTCGACAACGTCATCGACATTTCGAATTATCCGCTTAAAGCGCAGCGTAAGGAGGCCAGCGCCAAGCGCCGAATTGGATTGGGTGTCACGGGGCTTGCGGACGCGCTGATCTTTGTGGGCAAGAGATACGGAACACGCGAAGCAGCAGACTTGGCCGGTAGCTGGATGGCGGCGATACAGCGTGCCGCCTATCTTTCGAGCTCAGAGCTCGCCGCTGAGAAAGGTGCTTTCCCTCTCTTCGATTCTCAGCGGTTTCTTGAAAGTCCCAATGTGACGGCACTCGACTCACCCGTGAGCGCCGCTATCGCCCGTAACGGAATCCGCAACGGCTGCCTAACCTCGATTGCGCCGACGGGCACGATTTCACTGCTCGCCGGCAACGTGTCGAGCGGCATCGAGCCGGTGTTCGACTTCATTCACCGGCGCCGTGTCCTCGGCAAAGGCGGCGCGGCGCACGAGGAGATGGTGGAAGACTACGCGCACGCGCTGTTCCGTCGGCAGTTTGGTGCAACCGCGCGGCTGCCCGAAACATTCGTCAATGCCGGCGATCTTTCGCCCAGCGAGCACTTGGCGATGCAAGCGGCAATGCAGCCGCATGTCGATAGCGCCATATCCAAGACGGTCAACTGTCCGCAGAATATCACTTTCGAAGCTTTCAAGGACGTGTACCTAGAAGCGCACGCGCTCAGCCTCAAAGGTTGCACAACCTACCGCCCAAATCCTGTGACCGGCGCAGTGCTCAAGCCGGCGACCGCAGAGTCACCAATGCCGAGCACACCGGCGGAAGAAGAGCGCACTCAACGGGTTGCCGCCGGGCCGCCCGGCGAGAGCGCAGACGTCGTTTACATGGCAAAGCCGCTTGAGCGCGAGCCGGTTCTGTCCGGCAAGACTTACAAGCTCAAATGGCCGGGCAGCGATCACGCCATCTACGTCACGATCAACGATATCAAGCGCGGCGGCCGCCGCCGCCCCTTCGAGATCTTCATCAATACTCGCAACCTGGAACATTACGCCTGGACGGTGGCGTTGACGCGGATGATCAGCGCCGTATTCCGCCGCGGCGGAGATGTCACATTTGTGGCTGAAGAGTTGAAAGCCGTATTCGATCCGCAGGGCGGGCACTGGGTCAACGGACGCTACGTTCCGAGCTTGTTGGCAGCCATCGGCGAGGTGATTGAGAGCCACATGATTCGTACGGGCTTCCTGCGGGACGATGAGATACCGCCGGCTCTTGGCCGGGCAGAAAGCCAAGAGGTGACAGCCGCAGCTCAAGGTGATTCTCGTGCGGCTGTGCAACGCTCAGCGCCGCTCAAACTTTGCCCACGTTGCTCGTCGGCCGACTATGTGCTCCGCGAGGGATGTTGGATTTGTCAGGCTTGTGGATTTTCTCGCTGCAGTTGATTCGTAACGTTGTCTGAACACGGGCCGTACTTGAATTCGCAATGAATTGTCGTGCATTTTCGCTGTCACATTGGGCCAAAACGAAGGTGTTTGGGGTTAGCGCCATGCGGCAAGATTGCACTCACATTGCCCTAAAAACACTGAGATCGGGCCACAATTCGGCTCAAAATTCGGAGCATCTTCAAGCAATGCAACGTAAGTCAGCCCAAAAGCAAAATCGCGTCGAACAGAGCGTGAGCCGGAGGACCGCGAAAGGATCATTTATTATGGGTGCGCATATTATCGAGCTCGCACAGTTTCGGGCCCGCCGCTCGAAGGCAGGGGATGCCGGACAAGGGCAAAAAGGATCTGCTGCTGGCGGCGATCGCTTCCACTTCTGGACCGGCGCATCGGGCAAGCGTTACGTTCACACCATCTATGATCTACTCGAGTGCCCAGCAGTTCCCGCTGGTAATTATGTGCTCGTGCGTCGCGGACCGAACGGGCAGCGCGTAGTGCTCGCGATCGGCCGGGTCAGCAGCACTGCCCGCTCACTCAATCTGGCTGAAATCCGGCAGCGCGGTGCCGAGTTGGGCGCAGACGAAGTCCACGTACATCTGCTGGCCGAGACGCCCAAGCAAACCAAGCTTGTTGAGTTTGATCTGCGCGGCGGCCAGATCAATTGCGACTTTGATTGCAAAGCAAGCAGCGGCCTTGTGCACTGACCTGCGCGTCAGTCATCGCGCGCCACCAATATATTGCGATAGCCGAAACGGCGCGCGTCTTCCGGCCTCAAGCGTGGAACGCGCACGGGATGTTTGCGGCATGCTTCCGCGAGCGACGAAGCGCTTGGACGTACGTGCACATCCGACCCTCCCCGTGCCACATGCGGGCCAACGAGGCCTATAAGACGCTCTAGATCGCGTTCTCGTATGCCCAGCTCAGAAAGATGTGCCAGCGTATTGGCTAAGTAGTCGATGTTACTTCCAGAGAGGCCGCAGCCCCCGCGGATCAAACGCGCCTGAACGCTCAGCGCAAGTTGGCCCGCATAACTCGGATGGGCTCGCTCCACCAAATAGGTGACCGCTAGCACCTCCGGCCGGTTTCCGCTGAGCAAGGTTACAGGCACGAGGGCCTCACGATACACGCTTATTACTTGTTCGCGTTCGCGCAAGTATTTCAAGGTCTTGTGCGCGGCCGCTAGCGAGACTCGAAAAGCAATACCCTCACAGGCGCCTCCGCGATCGAGACCCAGCACGAGGCCTGGGCGGCGAGGCGAACCCCGATGATAGCGAGAGTATATGCAGAAGCTGCGGCGCCAACCGACAACTTTGGCATGCACTGTCTCTTCGAACGGGAAACCCGGCCGCCACATCAGCGAACCGTAGGCAAACACCCAGAGATCGTGCTCATCAGCCATTGCTAATCGGATTTAACCTTGCCCTTCCTTGTATGCGCGGGCGTCCCCGACTGCGTAGCACGCCCAAAGTTGGGCGCCGCCGTATCCTGACCCGCCTCAATGATCCCACGCCGTATGGAGCGCGCGTCCGCAAACAGCTGGAAAAGTTTTTCCCCGTCACCGAACCTTATCGCGCGCTGAAGTTCTGTCAGATCCTCCGAAAAGCGCCCGAGCATCTCCAGAACTGCCCCTTTATTATTCAAGAATACATCCCGCCACATGGTCGGATCGGACGCGGCGATGCGCGTGAAATCACGGAACCCGCCGGCAGAAAACTTGATTACTTCCGAATTCGTGACTCGCTCCAGGTGCTCAGCGGTGTTGACGATGTTGTAGGCAATCAAGTGTGGTAAATGGCTCGTAATGGCGAGCACCATATCGTGGTGCTCCGCGCTCATGATCTCAACTTTCGAGCCGAGCGCCATCCAAAATGCCTTCAGTTTCTCGACCGAGGCCTTATCGGTCCCTGGTTCAGGCGTGAGTACCGTCCAGCGCCCGTCGAACAACTCAGCAAAGCCCGCTTCCGGCCCTGATTGCTCCGTACCTGCGATCGGGTGAGCGGCGATGAAGTTTACACCCTTTGGCACGTGCGGAGCGACGTCGCGAACGACGGCTGCCTTTACAGAGCCCACGTCGGTCAGGATCGCTCCTTCGCGCAAATTCGGTGCAATCTCCTGTGCAAGCCGCCCGCACGCTCCGACGGGAACGCTCAATATCACGAGATCGGCGCCCTTTACCGCGTCCGCTGCTTTCGCGCAGGCACCGTCAATCAGACGCAATTTAAGCGCCGTCTCTAAAGTCGTCTTTGTGCGCGCACTGCCGACGATGGTCTGGGCCAGACTTTTGCGCCGCACGGCGTGGCTAATGGACGAGCCGATGAGTCCGATGCCGATCAACGCTATGCGTTCAAATAGGGGTTGCGTCATTTACCTGGCCTCCCGAGGAACTCAGAGAGTGCCGAAACGACTGCACGGTTTTCGCGCTCCGTCCCAATTGTCACGCGCAGTGCATTAGGCAAGCCGTATGCGCTAACACGGCGGACGATAATCCCGTGGGACTTTAGGAATTGATCTGCAGCGGCCGCGCTCTTGTCCGCATCCGCTGGGAAATGAACAAGCACGAAATTGGCCGCACTCGGCGTCACCTCTAGCCGGAGCTTCGTTAGCTCGGCGGTGATCCAGCCGAGCCATTGCTCGGTATGCGCTATAGCCATCGCCTCGTGCCCCTCGTCCTCGATGGCCGCGACGCCCGCAGCCATTGCCGCTGCCGACACGTTAAACGGTCCACGGATGCGATTGAGCACGTCGGCGACGTCTGCGGGGCAGTAGGCCCACCCAAGACGCGCGCCCGCGAGACCGTGAATTTTGGAAAATGTTCGGGTCATCACCGTGTTGTTCGTTGTTGTGACAAGCTCTATGCCGGCTTCGTAATCATGGTGACGCACGTACTCAGCGTAGGCCGCGTCTAGTACCAGCAGAACTTCGTCCGGCAACTTGGCGCGCAGCGCCCGCACCTCGTCGAAAGAAACATAGGTACCCGTCGGATTGTTAGGGTTGGCTATGAACACCACCCGCGTTCGCGGCGACACTCGCGACAAGATCTGCTCAATATCAGTCCGGAAATTTGTCTCTGGCGCCACAACTGGCGACGCCCCATTAGCGAGAATAATAATGCGATAGACCAAAAAGCCGTACTGGGTGAATATCGCCTCGTCACCGGGCCCCAGATAGGCGTTGGCAAGCAGACTGAGAATTTCGTCCGATCCCGCTCCGCATACGATGTAGTCCATGTTCAACGCATGGCGCTCGGCAATCGCCCTGCGCAGTGCCATGCAGCTCCCATCGGGATAGCGCTCCAGCTCCGCGGCAGCTTGCCTGAATGCTGCTACCGCCTTCGGACTGGGGCCCAATGGCGTCTCGTTGGATGAAAGCTTGATTGGTGTTTCGTCCGCGGCCAACGCGCTTTCACCCGGCACGTACTGCTCAATATTAAGAATGCCCGGACGAGGTGACGGCGCGCGTCGTGACATTGTGGGTCTCATTTGATTTTGCATAGGCCCCATCACGTGGGAGTGTGCAGGCAATGGGGCCTCGACTGATAGACAGCGAATAGCCCGAAAGCAAAGAAAAGATTGACTTTCCAGGTCTAGTGCCTAGCTAAACTCGACCTCGGAAGCGCAATATAAGTGGATTACGCCAAAGGCTAGAACTGGGTGTCAGAGACGAGGAATGAATACGGTCGCTGTGAAATCTTTCGATAGCTCGACGAATGTGCGCATCGCGGAGGCGAACAATCCCTCGAGCACCTTCGTGCGCTTCCCCGACAGTGAGCCCTTGCGGCTTGCCTGCGACCAATTACTGGCGCCGATCTCCATCGCCTATCAGACCTATGGCGAGCTCAACGCGGACAAGTCAAACGCAATTCTGATCTGCCATGCGCTGACCGGCGACCAGTACGTGGCGAGCGAACATCCGGTGACCAAGAAACTCGGATGGTGGGAGACCCTCGTCGGCCCAGGCAAGCCGATCGATACCAATCGCTTCTTCGTCATCTGCCCTAACATTCTTGGTGGTTGTATGGGCTCCACCGGTCCGGCTTCCATCGATCCGAAAACCGAACGGCCTTACGCGCTTAATTTCCCGGTCATTACCATTGGTGACATGGTTAGTGCGCAGGTGCGTCTCATCGACCATCTGGGGATCGACCAGCTCTTTTGTGTCGTCGGCGGATCAATGGGCGGCATGCAGGTACTAGAATGGGCCTCGAGCCACACTGAGCGCGTCTACTCCGCCGTGCCCATCGCAACGGCCGCCTGGCACTCCTCGCAGAACATTGCCTTCCACGAAGTGGGGCGTCAGGCCGTTATGGCCGACCCTGACTGGTGCGCGGGCGACTATCATTCGCACCAAAAGGTGCCGCGCAATGGACTCGCGGTGGCGCGCATGGCCGCGCATATAACATATCTGTCGGAAGAGGCGCTCCACAGCAGGTTTGGGCGCAGTTTGCAGGGTGGTTCGGAACTGACGTTCTCCTTCAATGCTGACTTCCAGGTAGAGAGCTATTTACGTCATCAGGGGTCGACCTTCGTCGACCGCTTTGACCCAAACAGCTACCTCTACATCACCCGCGCAATGGACTACTTTGATCTTGCCGCCGAACACGGCGACGTTCTTGCCAATGCCTTCCGCGGTACCAAGACGCGCTACCTTGTCGTTTCGTTCACCAGCGACTGGCTCTACCCCACACGCGGAAGCCGCGAGATCGTGCAAGCGCTGAATGCCGTTGCCGCCAACGTCTCCTTCGTGGAAATCGAGACGAACAGCGGCCACGACTCCTTCCTGCTCGAGGAGCCGGAGTTCTTCTCCACAATGCGCGGCTTTCTCAATGCAGCCGGCGTAAAGCGTGGGCTTAAAGAGTAGGGCCAAACGGGATGCTAAAACTCGACACCCCGCCCCATGGCGCACACCGCGTCGATCACCTACTCATCGCCGAAATGGTCGAGCCGGGCTCGCGCGTGCTCGATGTGGGCTGCGGCGACGGAGAACTCTTGCAGCTGCTTGCGGAGACGAAGTCCGTTGACGGGCGCGGTGTCGAGCTGTCGCGAGATCGCGTCAATGCCTGCGTGACACGCGGCCTCTCCGTCATCCAGGGCGACGCCGACGTTGATCTTGACGATTATCCCGACCAAGCCTTCGACTATGCAATTCTGAGCCTGACGATCCAGGCGACGCGCTATCCCAAGAAGGTGCTGGAGAATCTCTTGCGCATCGGCCGCCAGGCCATCGTTTCATTCCCGAATTTCGGCCATTGGCGGATCCGCACGCAGCTGCTCTTCAACGGTCGCATGCCAGAAACGCAAAACCTTCCTGAGCCGTGGTACACGAGCCCTGACTCGCACTTGTGTACGATTAGAGACTTCGCGGACCTGGTCGCGCTGGTCGACGCCGACGTAGAAGCCGCGGTCGCCTTCAACACGTCGGGGCGTAGGCTCCCCATCCGTCGCTCGATTTCGTTGCAGAACCTGTTTGGTGAGAAGGCTGTTTTTGTCTTGCGCAAGCGCCACGGTGCTTGAGCGCACCTAACCACGGATAGGCACAAAGTTGCGCAATGGGCGTGCTTTCGCCGCCTTGCCGATTGGCGCCACGACTTCCTTGCGCGCCTCAACGATAATGACGCCGGAAAACGCCGGCGAAAGGCTCGCGCCCATCCGCTCCCAAGCCGCGGCCGAGCGCAGCAACATGCGCCGGTCGATCGGCGGAATAAACAGAGCGCCGCCCCAGTCGAAGGGAGTCAACAAGGCATCGACAAGGAGGGATTCGAGCTGGCGGCGACTATAGGGCCGGCCGTGGCCGAAAGGTGTTTTGTCGAGCCTCGCCCACACGCCACGTCGGTTGGGCACGATAAGCATCAGGCGCCCTTCTGGTGCAAGCACACGCCACATCTCACGTAGCAGCGGGCGGCCACGTTCCGTCACCTCGAGGCAATGCACGCCGAGCAGCCGGTCGACGGAACCGTCTGGCAGTGGCAAGCGCTCATCCTCCACGAGAACGGAAAGAGTGCGCCCATTGCGCGGCCAGACGACCGCGCCTTGGTTGTGGGGCATCAGCGCGCCAATGCGACGCACTTCCCCGCGAAACGAACCCAAATAGGGGGACGGAAAACCGAGACCGATCACAGTTGCTCCGCTAACCGTCCTCCAGCGGGCGCGAATGCGATGGGTCAACAGCCGCCGCACGACCTGACCTAGAGCCGTGGCGTAGAATTCCTGCAAGTCGCTGACGTCGAGTTGCATTGGTTGCAAGCCTCGCGGCATTTACCGATGTGACTGTTTACGATGCATGCCACAATTCAAGCGCTCTTAGCAGGTGCGTTGAATTTGCAATGTCGCGCCATTAGGTTCCGCCAATGACCATAAACAAAAAAGATGGAACCCGGAGCATATGCCTGCACTTGATATTCTCCAGTTTGCGAGCCTATCCGACAACTATGGCGTGCTGATCCATGATGCCGCCAGCGGAGTTACCGCAGCAATCGATGCGCCAGACGCCGACCCAATCCTCGCCAACCTAGAAGAAAAGGGTTGGCGCCTCACACATCTCCTAATAACCCACCACCACGCCGATCACACGGCTGGCAATGTGCGTCTCAAACGGGCTACCGGCTGCAACGTCATTGGTCCCAAAGCTGAAGCAGATCGGATTCCGGGAATCGATCGGGGCGTCTGTGAGGGCGATACCCTCGCGTTTGGCGAATTCGAGATCCAGGTTATCGAGACGCCCGGCCATACGATTGGCCACGTTACCTATTGGATACCCGCGGCGAGCGTAGCCTTCGTCGGTGACACGCTGTTCGCAATGGGGTGCGGTCGTATCTTCGAAGGTAATGCAGAAGTCATGTGGGGGTCGTTGAAGAAGCTGATGGCGCTCCCGCCAGAAACCACTATCTACTGCGGGCATGAATACACCGCGGCTAATGCCAAGTTTGCTTTGACCATCGATCCTGAAAACGCAGCTCTGCAAAAGCGGGCCAAGGATGTGGCTGAGTTGCGTGCCAATGGCCTTGCGACGTTACCGACACGGCTTGATCTTGAGCTTGCGACCAACCCTTTCTTACGGCCCCATGTCGCCGCAATCAGACAAAGGCTCGGCATGCACCACGATCCCGATTGGCGGGTCTTTGCAGAGATCCGCGACCGAAAGAATAAAGCATGACCGTACTATCGGTGGACGATGTTATCCGGTTGCTACAGCTGCAGCCGCATCCGGAAGGCGGTCATTATCGAGAAACTTTTCGGGATTTGAGCGGGAGCAGTGGCAGGGCTGCGTCGACGGCAATTTATTATCTTTTGGCCAAGGATGAGATTTCGTATTGGCACCGGGTTGACGCGACTGAGATCTGGCACTGGTATGCCGGCGCAGCGATCTTGCTTTCCATAGCGCCAAGGGATGGCATCGCGATGCATACACGACTAGGCCCTGACTTGACCACCGGCGAGCGGCCACAAGCAGTTGTACCCAAAGACCATTGGCAGCGAGCATGCAGTTGTGGGGACTGGACGCTAGTAGGCTGCACTGTGGCTCCCGGATTCCTTTTTGAGGGGTTCGAATTGGCAGACCACAGCTTTGAGCCCGGCACCCCCGCGTAGAAATATTGGGCTGTTGCGCGTAGAGCGCAGAGTGCACTTTTCCACGGTAATGACGCACGGAACATCGCCACAATAGATTGATTAAGAACAATTTTTCTGTATTTACGGGGTCGTCGACGCACCTGCGCTTGCAGCTTCCACACGACTCATAAATGGTGCACGTAGAACCTACAAATCACGGTCAGCGGGGGTTGCCGGTCATGACGCGCGAGTCAAATGCACCCATATTGACGGCGGTATTCGTCGACTACGACAACGTATATCTTTCCCTTAAGCGTAAGAACGAGGAGGCGGCTAAGCGCTTTTCCAAAGATGCCGGCTTTTGGATAAGGGAGATCGAGACGGGTGGCCTCATTTCGCCAACGAACACCCCAGAGTTTGCGGGCCCCCGACGGATCGTGCTGAACCGATGTTACGGCAATCCGGTACCGAGACGAAATAATAACGACAACTCCACAGACATGAGTTCATTTCCCTTCGTGCGCCACCACTTTCTACGCGCTGGGTTTGAGGTGATTGACTGTCCACCGCTGACTGCTCAGCTAAAGAATTCCGCTGATATCCGGATGGTTATGGATATCAGCGACCTGCTCTCGCACGACACGTACTTCGAAGAGTTCATTATATTGTCAGGCGATGCCGACTTCACACCGGTGCTGCACCGTCTGCGCTCACATGCGCGCCGCACCGTCATTTATGCAACTGACAATACGGCTGCGCCCTACACCGCGATCTGCGACGGAGCAGTGCGGGAAACTGAATTCCTCGCGCTCCTGCGGCAAGGCCGGCTGCAAGGCAAGGGCGAGGTTGGACAAATCGGTGAGCAGCCAGCGTTGCCAAGCGCAGCCGCTATTGAGGCAACACGCAAGCAAATCATGAACGAGGTTGTCTCAACAGTGCGCGCCGCTGGGCAGCCTGTGCCGCTCGAGGCGCTAGCCGACCGCGCAGTGCGTGTTTTGGGTCACGACAAGACAGTTGGCTCTGGCTGGGGCGGTGCAGGCAGTTTCCGCGACCTTATCGCCAAGGGACTACCAGCTGAGATCCGCCTCAGCGAGCAGCCGCCTTATTACGTTTTCGACGCTTCCCGGGTGCAACTAGGCCAGACCATGCCCCCAGAGTCTCGGAAGCAAGAAACCCTTCAGGTTGAATTGCCGCCGCAAGGGGTGTCAGAAAGTTCGGCGCGAACGACCGCTGCGCCGCTTCTCGGGAACATACCTTCGGCACAGCGGCCCGCCGATCCACCAACCAATCAAGCCGCAAAGACTGAACATGGTCCGCTAACCCCGGCTGAACAGCGGCCCGCCGCTCCGCCAACCAGTCAAGCCGCACAGACTGAACCTGGTCCGCTAGCCCCGGCTGGACAGCGGCCCGCCGCTCCGCCAGCCAGTCAACAGGCACAGATCCGGGGTCCGCTAGCTCCAGCGGCACAGGCCGAACGTAATCCATTGACGCCAGCGGCACAGCCTGCGGTCCTCTCCGATCAGCCAGGCCATCCTCGTTCATCAGGACAACAGCCCACTCAACAGATATCCAACACCTCGTCACCGCCGCCACGCGAGGGGCCAACAGCCATTCAGCAGTCGATTGCGCGCATTCATGAGGCGTGCCAGGCTCCAACGCTTTCTCCACCGGACTATCGTGCCCTGTTTGATGTCATGGCCCAGGAAATCAGTGCTAACGGACTGGCCGGCTCCCAGACGCTCGCCAACATCATCAAGCGCATACACGACCTTGGCATCGAGATTAGACGAGACGACGCACGTTTTGTTCTCGACGTCGTCAGTGAGGCTGACCCTTGGTTCGACCAGGGTGCCTCAGGGAGCCTATTTGCCAGCCGCTTCCGCAACTTCGTCGTTGCTCGTTGCCGCAGCCAGGGTCTCAACCTGTCAGCTGGCGAACTCGACTTGATCGAAGCGTGGTTCGCTGGCCCAGCCGGAGCACAACGCGGTGCCTCGGCTCCTGCGCATGCAACTGGACAGAGGGAACAGGCACCGGTGCCACGGCAGCAGGCGCCGGCGCCTGCTGAAAAGCTCGAAGCCCGCTCAGATCACTCGTGGAACCAGGTCGAAAGCCGCCAACGCGCTACCGACCCCAACATGCCGGACAACGGCGAGACGGAGGAGTTCCCTCGCATCATTCGCACGCGGCTGCGGGGCTAACTCTGCAAGAGCAGGATAGGCTTGGAAGTGGCGGCACTGGTGGAATTGCCGCCACTTTGTTTACCGCTTTGTCAGGTGGCCATGTAGTGGCCGCCGTTTATATCAAAGCAAGCTCCCGTCGCGAACCCGGCCTCATCCGCCGCCAGAAAGACTACCGCGCGTGCAATCTCCTCCGACTCGCCAAGCCGGCCAACCGGGATCAGCGGGATGATCTTAGTGTCCAGCACCTCTTTGGGCACAGCGGCAACCATTTCAGTGGCGATGTAGCCCGGCGCAACGGTGTTGACGGTGATACCTTTGGCGGCGCCTTCGTAAGCCAGCGCCTTGGTGAAACCATGGACACCGGCTTTGGCGGCCGAATAATTGCTCTGTCCCATCTGGCCCTTGCGACCGTTGATTGAAGAAACGTTGATAATGCGGCCAAATTTCCGGCTACGCATCCCCTCTATGACGTGCCGACACATATTGAATACCGAGTCGAGATCTGTGCGTATGACAATGTCCCACTGCTCCTTGGTCATGCGATGAAGCACGGCATCACGCGTAATGCCCGCATTGTTGACCAGCACGTCTATTGGCCCCAAGTCCTTCGCCACCTGCGCCACGCCCTGCTCACAAGCTTCATAGTCACCGACGTCCCACTTGTAGACTGGAATGCCCGTGTCAGCTTGGAACTGCTGCGCCGCAGCGTCATTGCCCGCGTAATTTGCGGCAACGCGGTATCCGTTACTCTTCAAGGCGATCGAAATCGCGTGGCCAATGCCACGCGTGCCTCCCGTCACGACGGCGACACGTGCCATGGAAGTCCTCCATCAGTATTGGTTTTTTGTTGAGCGATAGGGTGAATAAGACGGCCGCCGGCGAGGCCGACGGCCAAGTGTAAGCAGATGGGCATCATACGCGCTCGACGCACATTGCGACGCCCATTCCACCACCGACGCAAAGCGTTGCCAGACCCTTCTTGGCATTGCTCCGCCCCATCTCGTGCAGCAGCGTTGTCAACACACGCGCTCCCGAGGCGCCAATGGGGTGTCCGAGCGCGATGGAGCCACCGTTGACGTTAACCCGGTCGGTGTCCCAACCGAGCCCTTTATTGACTGCGCAGGCCTGCGCTGCAAAGGCTTCGTTGGCTTCAACAAGATCGAGATCTTTGACGGTCCACTCGGCCATCTCCAGCGCCTTTTTCGAGGCGGGAATTGGTCCAGTGCCCATGATCGAGGGATCGACACCGGCGTGCGCCCACGAGACAATGCGAGCCAAGGGTTTAATTCCACGCTTTTTGGCTTCCTCAAGCGTCATAAGTACAACGACGGCAGCGCCATCGTTAATACCAGAAGCATTGCCGGCGGTAACCGTTCCATCCTTCTCGAATGCAGCGCGCAGCTTGGCAACGCTCTCAATGGTTGCCCCTTCGCGGATGTATTCGTCCTCCGAAACAACGATGTCACCTTTTCGCGTTTTGATGGTTACGGGAACGATTTCGTCCTTGAACTTGCCAGCCTTCTTGGCTGCTTCGGCCTTATTCTGCGAGGCCACCGCAAAAAGATCCTGCTCCTCGCGCGTAATCTGCCATTGGCGCGCGACATTCTCGGCTGTTGTGCCCATGTGGTAGCCGTTAAATGCATCCCAAAGGCCATCCGTGACCATCGTATCAAGCATCTTCAGATCACCCATCTTAACGCCATCGCGCAGATGTGCGGCGTGCTTGGACTGGCTCATACTCTCCTGGCCACCCGCAACGACGATAGAGGAGGCGCCCGTCTGGATTTGCTGCATACCAAGCGCGACAGCCCTAAGCCCCGATCCACAAACTTGGTTAATGCCCCATGCGGGGGCGTCGACCGGGACGCCTGCAGCGACAGAAGCTTGCCGGGCCGGGTTCTGCCCGTGACCTGCTGTTAGCACCTGCCCGAGGATCACCTCGCTGACGTCGCCGGGCGCAACGCCGGCACGCCCCAAGGCTTCTTTGATCACGACTTTTCCAAGCTCGTGCGCCGGAAGGGGCGCCAAAGAGCCATTAAACGAACCAATTGGCGTACGCGCCGCGCTGGCAATAACAATGGTTTCCTTATCCTGGCTCATTACTGGCGCCTCCTCGAGGACTGTTCTGTGTCAGATTGCGTCGCCGCGGGTGGGAATGGCCGTCGGTGTTCGAATAGGGCGAACAACGACCATACTTATCGGCACGATAGCAGCACCGCCTTCCTTGCCGCAATTGCGACATCTGGTCGGGAGGACCAACACAAACGTCTGGCCCGCCTGGCTTTTTATGTGATACGCTAAGAAAATGCGAAAAAGCGCCTTTGAACGGCCCACCAAATGCTGAACACACCTGACGCTCCCGGCGATAAGAAAGAAACGGTTGTCATTAAGAAGTATGCCAACCGGCGCCTCTACAATACCGAGACGAGTACCTACGTTACGCTCGACGATCTGGGAGGAATGGTGCGCTCCGATCGGGACTTCGTCGTCTATGATGCCAAGACCGGTGACGACCTCACGCACTCGGTTCTAACCCAGATCATTGTGGAGCAGGAAAACCGCCAAGGTGGGCAAACCTTGCTCCCTGTTCCATTCCTACGCCAACTCATTCGATTTTATGATGATAGCATTGGGCGCATGGTGCCCGGCTACTTGCAGTTCAGCCTCGAGAACCTCGCCAAGGAGCAGGAAAAACTGCGCACACAGTTCGCCAGTGTCTTTGCTAATCCCGCCGCGGCATTCGAGGTTTATCAAGATCTCGCACGCCGAAACATGGCGATGTTCGAGCAGGCATTGTCCATGTGGACCCCCTTCGGCGGACGCGGTGCAGATGGTGCCCAAGAAGGACAGCAGGGGGCTGAAAATGGCGAGCCCCGTAAAGATTCCGATGAGATCAACGACCTAAAGTCCCAACTCGCGAACATGCAGCAAAAGATCGATAAGCTCTCAAAGAATTAAGCTCTCAGAGAATAGAGACAATTAGATCAACGCTGCTTTCTTGGGTCCGCAGTGTCAGCCTTGCCTGCCAACTTGAGCGTTTCCCTCTAAAACGGCTTCCCAAAAGGATGGCCTTGCAAATTCAGGTGGCGGCTCTCGCAGACCGTAGGGCCGCTCTCCTGCCTAACTAAATACTCCGCTACGGTTGCAGCCTTCAATGTCTCGGAAACATCTGCCATCGCTTCGATGCCAGGCGAATCGCCTGGATCTTCGGCGAGGTCAGCAATGAACGACCACAGATTTTCGCCGAGTCGACACGAAGCGCTTTCGAGTTTCGGCATGACGTATGGCCAGCCTCGAAATCTTCGGTACGATTTTAGTTGGAAAAAGGGATGTATCCGGCCCTGATTGCGCGCGAATGACATCCTTGGCGATCGAGAGTACTCGCCTATGTTTGGGAAGAAAAACTTATTGAATAATGCCAAGGCGCGTTGGCCCAAAGCGCCCGAAATATTCATCAACCGTGGTGGAAACCCGACTGCAATTAAGTGAAAATCTGCACATGCGAGGCCCGAACGATCGCTTCACCAGCAGTTCGCCCGTCGAACGCTTAGCCGCCGTGGCCAAGCGAAAGGTCGCGCCGAGCAACGCGAATTCCAATCGTGTAACCCGCCACCACGTCGATCAGAGCTGCGACCATGATCATGAAAAACACCGAATTCGCGGCCAGCGGAGCCAGCAGAAATTCAATGAGGCAGGCGACGAAAACGAGCATTGATAGACCGTGATCGATAAGTGATGACGTTGACGTATAGGTTGCCTTCACGATCTCGATGAACAACATAATGAAGGTCAAGAGTACGATGGCGTCCCCCCAGGTGAACTTCCATATACCGCCGCTCAGCATCTTAATCTCGGGCAGTGCGAGCTCGCTCAGAATCTCAGGACCAAGCATCGCCACGAGCACGTTGTAGACAATTAGAACGACGATGATGAGCGGAATGGCCCTGAGTGACATAGGATAATCCTTTTCCAACCGGTTTTAGCCAGTAGTCATTGCGGCAGCTTACTGCCACGACGGGCGTGCTGCAGGAATGAACGATGCCGGATGAACGTGGCGCGAGAAGGCCGGCCCTATAATTTAGGCGTCGTTTTTTGATTCAAGAATCTGGCGACCGCGATACTTGCCTGTCTTGAGATCGATATGGTGTGGGCGACGGCGCTCACCCGACTCCTTGTCCTCAACGTAGGTCGGAGGCTTGAGAGTGTCGTGCGAGCGACGCATTCCCCTCTTTGACCCCGACACTTTGCTTCTCGGTACTGCCATATGTCAAAACTCCATAAATCGGCCGGCTGCGCAATCGTAGACCATCGCAAGCTTGGATCGCTCGAACCTATCGCCCACCGGAACGTGCCATCTCAGAGCTACACATTCCGCACATAAATGCCCGGCGCGGACGACCGAACCGGGGATCGTATCCCGCGCCTTATAGCCAATATCGCCGCGGCGTGCCAAGGCCTTGTTCCGGCTAACGGCTAGAACGGGGAATACAGCTCACCGCCCACGGGGAACGGGCTGCAAGCCGCTGTATTCGAGTGGCACGCCGCGATGTCCATGGGCCTGGACTGCTCGCATCCCGCGTGATCGGGTTTGGCAGCGCTACGGCAAGCAGCGCCGCCTGACGTGATGTGAGGCGCTTAGCTGACCTCTTGAAATGGGTACGCGCCGCCGCTTCCGCGCCAAAAACACCCTGATCCCACTCGGCGATATTGAGATAGACTTCTAAAATCCGCCGCTTGGGCCAGAAGAGCTCAATCGCAAAGGTTACCGGCACCTCAATGGCCTTGCGAACGTAGCTCTTGGATGGCCACAAGAACAGGTTCTTCGAGACTTGCATTGAGATCGTGCTAGCACCGCGCGGCGTCCTGCCGGACGCGCGCCTGATAGCGCTGAGCACCTCGGCAAAATCGATGCCCCAGTGCCGGCAGAAGCGGCCATCCTCGGACATGATCACAGCGCGATGGAGGTTCGGCGAGATGGCCTCCAGCGGCACCCATTTCTGCGTAATGCGTGTGCCGCCCAGCCGCTCAAGCAACATCAAATTGGAGAACGGCGGATTGACAAAGCGATAGACCACTATCATGAGCAAAACGACGCTGAACCACGCGGCGGAGACGATTAGAATGACTTTGGCGGCGCGGATACCAATGTTTGTGATGCGATGCGCGTCCCAATGGGCGAGCAATCTGTGTGCCCACCCTTGAAGATAAGTCTTCAGCCTTGGTGGAGCATCGATGGCGGGCGCTGCGGATGAAGCGAGGGCCGTGCCTAAATCCCCAGCCTCATGATGTTCCCCCCGCCGAGGCGCTCGGGCGGGATGAAACGGTTCACTCGACAAACTTGACGGAGCGGGCTTGCCCGTTGTGGAGTTAATGGTCTTTTCCGCTGGCGGATCAGACTTTTCCATACTGTCCTAACATCCCCCCAGTGATATATGCGGCGCCAGCCCCCTCATCGAGGGCGCCAGATTGATGCCTTGGCGCCCAGACTACTAGGTAATCCGCGAATGGAATTTGTGCAAAGGCTTGAAGCCTCAGCTCGGCGTATCGAGGATCACTTGAGGGTCTTGCTGGACGAAAGTGGGGCAGCGACCGAAGATCGCCTCCATAGCGCCATGAGCCATGCAGTTCTAGCTGGCGGCAAGCGGTTTCGCCCCTTCCTTGTGATTGAGAGCGCTGCCTTGTTCGAGGTTGACGAGCGCTCAGCACTCGACGCCGCCACCGCCATCGAATGCGTCCACTGCTATTCGCTCGTGCACGACGATTTGCCATGCATGGACGACGACGACGTACGGCGCGGTCAAGCAACCGTCCACAGGGCCTATAATGAATGGACTGCAGTCCTATGCGGCGATGCGCTCTTGACATTAGCTTTTGAGATCCTTGCACGGCCAACGACGGCGCCCGACGCAGACGTTCGCGCCGACCTTGTTCTCGCGCTTGCCAAGGCGGCGGGCCGATGCGGAATGGTTAACGGCCAGTTTCTGGATCTAGAAGCAGAGAAACTTGGCAAGCCAGCGCACCCCACGATCGGAGACGTCCGGCACCTACAAGCACTCAAGACCGGCGCACTTATCGCGTGCGCCTGCGAAGCAGGCGCCATTCTCGGCGGAGCGAAAGCCATAGAGCGTGCCGCACTGCGGCGCTATGGCTATCACCTCGGCTTGGCCTTCCAGATCGCCGACGATCTGCTCGACGCAGAAGGCGATACCAAGATAGTCGGCAAGTTAACCGGCAAGGACGATGCGCGCGGCAAAGCCACACTCGTCACACTTGTTGGCATCGATGACGCGCGCGCGTCTCTTGAAAACGCAACGCGCGAAGCCATCGAGTCGCTACACCTGTTTGGTGGGCGCGCTGTGACACTAATCGAAGCGGCGCGCTTCGCCGCCCGGCGCACTTGCTAAGAAGCTAACAGGTGGAGGACGTATCGGGATGGGGCAACCTAATTGGCGCCAGGCTTATTCTGTTCGCGAGGGTCGCCGGAAACGGGTTTCTTGGTATCAAACGTCGTCGACGTCTTGGACCTAGCTCCCGCGACTTGAGCCCCGGTCAGCCTGCATTCGTTGTTTTTGTCAAGAAGAACGAACGCTCGGTTGGGCTTGTCAACAAACTCGGCCCGCGTCAATTTTCCATCTCCGTTTGCATCGTAATGGGCAACACCAACCGTCTCAAACATCCGATCCGTTCTAACAATCTTCTCATATTCGGTGGTGTCGACGATGCCATCGCGATTAGCGTCGGCCGCATCGAACAGCTCTCCCGCATATGTCTTCCACTCTTCGCATGTGACGACATTATCGCGGTTGCGGTCCCAGCTCCCAGCGGCCGAAACAAAAACGGTGTCCACGTTGCCCAACGATGAGACCCCCGAGCAGCCGGCGACAAGCAAGATGAGAGTGGCAGCTATGCAAGCACTACTCCTTCCTTGCCAAGAAATTAGTGATGCTATCATTGGCTTTTCCCAAGAGCGTAAGCAGCGCATTTCCTCAAGCCGAATCCTTATAGTGCACCGGTCGGGCGGACGCTGAACCAAAACGGCTCTCTATGTAGTCTTCCACGATTCTCTTGAACTCAGCGGCGATATTTGGGCCGCGCAGCGTCATCGCCTTATTTCCGTCAATGAACACGGGGGCTGCAGGGACTTCACCCGTGCCAGGGAGTGAGATGCCAATGTCGGCTTGCTTAGATTCGCCGGGGCCATTCACAATGCAGCCCATCACTGCAAAGCTCAATTTTTCGACGCCAGGGTATTGTCGCCGCCACTCCGGCATGCGCTCGCCGATCATGTCTTGTACATCGCGTGCAAGTTCTTGAAACACTGTTGACGTCGTGCGTCCACAGCCTGGGCAGGCCGCCACGACAGGCCTGAACGATCTTAGCCCCAAGCTCTGCAAAATCTCTTGCGAGACCTTGACCTCGAGCGTTCGGTCGCCTCCGGGCTCAGGAGTGAGCGAGACGCGAATGGTGTCGCCGATGCCAGCTTGTAACAATAGACCGATGCCGGCGGCAGACGCGACGATGCCCTTGGAGCCCATGCCGGCCTCGGTAAGGCCGACGTGCAGCGCGTGGCGGCTGCGCTGAGCAAGCTTGGTGTAAACGCTGACGAGATCTTGCACTGCGGAGACTTTGGCCGAGAGAATAATCTTGTCGGAACCCAGCCCCAGCTCTTCAGCACGCTGCGCTGAAAGCAGTGCTGATTGGATGATCGCTTCGTGCATCACCGCCCGTGCATTTTGTGGCGCGTCGCTTGCGGCATTTTCATCCATCAAGCGTGTTAGCAGTTCTTGATCCAGCGAGCCCCAATTGACACCTATTCTGACCGGCTTGCTCCAACGCATAGCTATTTCGATAATCTCGCCAAACTGCCGATCCTTCTTGTCCTTAAAACCGACATTGCCCGGGTTGATGCGATACTTATCGAGTGCTTCAGCTGCAGCCGGGTTTTCCCTCAACAGCGTGTGACCGACGTAGTGGAAGTCGCCAACGAGCGGCACTGATATGCCGCGGCGCGCAAGCCGATCGCGTATATGCGGCACTGCCTTTGCCGCCTCGTCGCGATCAACAGTGATGCGCACTAATTCCGAACCGGCACGTGACAAGGCCGCCACCTGCTCTACCGTCGCCTCAACGTTGGCAGTGTCGGTATTGGTCATCGACTGCACGACGATGGGCGCACCGCCGCCGACGATCACGTCTGCAACTTTAACACGATACGTTTGCCGCCTCGGGGCGATCAGGTCTGCGGCACAGCCTTGCATCGTCTCTGATCTCAGTAATTTAATCTGCTGCCTGACTAATCCACTGCTCGGTCGCTGGCCAGGCCCAGTTCTAAAATGGAGTAACTAGGGCCGTTTCAAAGCCGCCATTGTCAAGGAAACACCTGCCACGACGGACATGACGATGACAATAGAGGGTCCTCCAGGCGAATCGACGGTGGCCGAGAGCCACAGGCCTGCCAGCACGCTTCCCGCCGCAATGAGCGCGGTCAGCACCACCATACGCTCCGGCGTACCTGTCAATGGCCGTGCCGCCACGGCCGGCACAACAAGAAAAGCCATCACCAAGAGAAAGCCGACGATCTTCATCGCAATAGCGATCATGACTGCCAGAAGAATAGTGAACACGGTCCGAACGCGTCCCCGATCTACACCTTCCGCCGCAGCCAATTCCTCATGAACCGCTATGCGCAGAAGCGGCTGCCAAAGCCAAGCCACCACTGCGAGTACGACGGCGCCTCCGGCAAAGATCCACATGAGATCCTCACGCGTGATAGCGAACACGTCGCCAAAGAGGAAGCCCACCACATCGACAGACGGACCCCTGATCATAGAGATGGCGATAACACCAGCCGCAAGTGCGGCATGATGCAATAGCCCAAGAATGGAGTCGAGCGCGACGAACTTTTGGCGGGAGAACCAGAGTAGCAGACACGCGATGACGATCGCGATCAGCATGACACCAAGCGTCACATTCATTTGCAGCGCCAGTCCCAGCGCAACGCCAATAAGTCCCGCCTGCGCAACGGTCTCACCGAAGTACGCCATGCGTTGCCAAACGACGAAACATCCCAGTGGAGCAGCGATAATAGCCAGCCCCAACCCGGCCATCAGCGCGCGAACCATGAACGGTTCAAGCACGCGAGCCCCCTTGGGGATCGGAGTCTTCTCCAGCCCCTTCACCTGCCGGATGCATGTGCCCGGCAATATCATGGCTATGGTCGTGGTGATGGCGATAGACGGCGAGGGCGCGTGCCTCTTCTGCGCCAAAGAGGCGCACATAGGCGGGATGCTGGGCAACGGTCTCAGGCACCCCAGAGCAGCAGACATGTCGGTTCAGACAGATGACCCTATCGCTCTTTGCCATAACAATATGCAGATCGTGTGAAACGAGCAGCACTCCGAAGCCGTGTACATCACGCAAATGCCCGATCAAATTGTATAGCTCTGCTTCTCCAGAGTAGTCGACGCCCTGCACTGGCTCATCCAACACCAATAAATTAGGAGTGCGCAACAAGGCTCGGGCAAGCACAATACGTTGCAGCTCACCGCCGGACAACTCGGCGAGTTGCTGATCGTGCGTGTAGCTTGCATCAACCTCTGCAAGAATTTTGGTGACGCATTCAGGTGCCTCATGACCGCCCAGCCTCAAGAACCGCGTAACCGTCATCGGGATGACCGAATCGATATCGAAGCGCTGCGGCACATAGCCAACGCGCAAATCCTTTCGCCGCCACACCTTGCCGCAATCGGGGTGTTCCAGGCCTAGCAACACGCGCACGAGCGTCGTCTTGCCCGCTCCATTGGGACCAATGAGCGTTACGATTTCGCGCTCGCGGATGTCGAGATCGACATCGACCAGCAAATCGCGACCGCCGCGGCTGATGCCTAGTCCGCGCGCCGAGATGAGTGCGTTAGGATCGAAAGGAGGAACGGATTTTGGCCGTGCGTCGAGACTGCAACTCAGCTCTTGGCCTTGAACGTGGGAGTGGCTGTGCGCCTCCTCAGCGCCGGGCGACAATCGCCCTTCCCGATCGCCCATAAGCTACTTTAGTCCTTCTTAGACGCGCAGTTGCGGCAGGTCCCCAAGACCTCAACGAACTTGACCCGCGGCTGGAAAGACGCCCCCGTTGCGGCCCGGTCAATGGTCTCGAAGATGCCTTCCGCTTCGACCTCGGCAACGGCATTACAGTTCTCACAGGAGAGGATGATCGGCCGACGCCCAGGAGTGTGATCCAACCTTCGGCAAGCGAAATAAGCGTTCTTGCTCTCCAGACGGTGGATGACGCCCGCCTCAAGCAGCGCGTCAATTGCCCGATAGACCGAAATAGGCGCGAGGCGGGTACCCTTTTCGGCCAAGCGCGCGAGGACGTCGTAGGCGCCGACCGAGGTATAGGTCGCCGCAATCTCCTCGAATACATCCTGGCGAAGTTTGGTGAACCGCAGGTTCTTCTCGGTGAAAGCTTGGCTAGCCCTGTCCATCGCTTTGGCCAAACGACGATCACTTAGAGTTCCAGAGCTAGGAAACGCTTGTTTAACAGCACCCTCGGACATTTTTCTTCCCGAGCTTTTATGTTTTTCCAAGCTTACACTATGACTTGCCTGGATCCTAGCGCTGGCGCACGGAGAGAGATCAGGCCGATCCTTCCTGTCTGTCGCCTTCTTGAGCACTGGGGCACCTTCCCTTTTCTGCCACCATCGTATGATTCCTAGCCCGCTGAAGAACAAATGGTGAAGCACGCTCGTGGTAAAAGGCGATGCGTTGTCGCGTTGTAACGACGTCTTTCAGAGAACTCTTAGCCGGATGATGCGACCAATGCCTGCGTACATCATAGCTGCCCGCCGGACAGCGATCGGCCGCGTTGGTGGCCTCCACAAGAACCGCCGCCTTGAAGAGCTGTGCACGCCGGTCATTGACGCCGCTTTGCGCGACAGCGAGCTTGAACCAGCGCAAGTTGATGAAATTATTATTGGAAATGCCTCAGAAGGAGGAAACCCGGCGCGCCTCATCGCGCTGGCGGCCGGCCTGCCGGAGAAAGCCTCTGCCTCGACCATCGACCGCCAGTGCGGTTCCGGACTCGATGCCATTTTGGCAGCCATTCGTTTGGTGGCAGCAGGTGAGGTCGATGTCGTTGCGACTGGCGGCGCGGAAGCCATTTCGATGGCGCCTTGGCGGATCGCCAAGCCGAGAAGCCTCTACCAGACACCGCACTTTACTCGGCCCCAAGCCGAACTTAGTGAGCAAGGCGATGCGGTAACGCAAATCGAGTCCGCCGAAGAGCTTTGGTCCCACTTGGGCATCAATCGCGAACAGCAAGATGCCTACGCCCTGCGTTCCCATCTAAGGGCGGAGGCGGCCCGCAGCGCGAAACGGTTCATCAACGAGATCGTGCCGATGCGGGCAAACCCGGAGGAGGCGCGGGACCAGAGCGCCATCGAGCCCGACCTCGAAGATCTTGCGCACCTGGCACCCTATCTGGCTCCGGATGGAACGCTGACATCGGGCAACACCAGCTCTCTTCACGACGGCGCCGCGATTGCCATCGTGGTATCGCAACGCGTTTGGGAATCGCTCGCAAAGCCGCACGCACTGCGTCTCGTTGCGGGTGCGGCTCAAGGAGTGAGACCCGATGACGAGGCGTCCGCTCCGATCGAAGCGATGAAAAGGCTCAAGGAGCGCGTCAATGGTCACGAGCTGGCGGACATCGGCGTTATTGAAATGAGTGAGTCTTCGGCAGCGCAAGCCATCGCGTTTGCCAAAAGTCTCGACATCGATGAGAACCTTGTGAATCCGGATGGTGGTGCCATCGCACGTGGCCATCCGTTCGGAGCCGCAAGCGCAGTACTTGTGACGCGCCTCTTCACGCGAATGGCACGCAGCAAAGACACCAATGGCCGCATACTTGGTGTTGCAACACTTGGCGTTGTCGGCGGCATGGGGCTAGCGGCCCTGTTTGAGTCCGTCTAGCGCAACACTGATCGTCTCGCGCGCCGACCTCCGGGTTTTATTAAATCCTCTCCATGAGCATGTGATTACCTCATTCCTGCCGTCAAGCAGCCAGGTCGTGTGATCATCTTGCACCTTATGGTGGCTCGCGCGCCGCATATGCAAACCGCGCAATGCCAGCGTAGAATAAACGCGGTTCGGGAATCAGCAAAAAGCTCGTTTCCCCAATGAGCCGGCGAGGTGGAGGAAGGGCGAATGGACGTCGTGCAGGGGGTCGGCAGCCTGTCGGACGGTGCCGCTTCGCTTGGTGATTGGTTCAGCGTGCACTGGAAAGACGTGCTTACCTACACCGGGCTGATCCTGCTTGGCTGGTTCGTCGTCAACAGAATCGGGAAGCCCGTTTGGAGCAAAATCGAAGAGACAATCCTCTCCAATTGGCGTCTCGCGCTGCTCGGCGCGACGGGCGTAGTGCTCTCATTGGCCTCCGGGTGGACCACTTGGGACGGCATGCGCAATTTCACGCAAGAGCCGCTGCTGTCCTTCATGATTACGTTCGGCATCCAAGGTGTGATGTTGATCGTTGCCTGGCTCATTGGTGAGACCTTCGCCACTGGCATGAGCGTGCAAGCTGCCGGTGCGCCGAGCAGAAGCAACAAGGGTATGCCAGCGGTCCGTGGCGGCATCATCGGCGTGCTACTTTTTCTCGTGCTTATGGCGATTGTCTTGCAGAGCACCGGTGCTATCGATCCCACGGCGGACTCAAGCTGGAACAAGTTTGGCGACAAGTTCTTGATCGCGGCAGCCGGCGTGCTGATCACGGCATTGCTTCTCGTCTACGCAACGAGCGACATCATCAAACCCTACATGCAGGGCTCCCGCGTCATACTAAAAAACGCGGTGCTGTGGGTGATGTTCCTCGCTTGCATGACGACGTCGGTATTCTTCTCGTTCGATTCGCTGTTCTCAGCGATCTTCCCACAGTCAGAGCGCACGCGTGCCGCCGATCTGCGTGCGCAAAACCAAGTAGCCGGCATCGTCGCCGACATCGGTCAGACTGTCGAGAAGAGAACAACTCAGGAAGCGGAGGCACTTTTCACGAGTCCAGGTTGGCAGGCCTATGATGAGCAGCTGACCAATCTCGCCGTGGCAGCGCAAGGTGCCGAGGGCGAGATTGAGCGCTATTTTAGCGAGCAAGTAGAAGCCAAGAACCGCACGATCAAGGAGCAGCAGGAGCGCATAGCAACGGCTCAGAGCAGTCAGGCAGGTATTGCCAATAAAAAGACATCTCTCGTGGAAGAAAGGTCGCGGCTTGCTGCGGAACGGCCTGAGCTTGCTGCTATCTATGCTCAAAAGAAGTCGGAACTCGACGCCAAAGCACGCGAGGTCGACGCCAAACGCGTTGAGGCCATGGCCGAAGACAAGGGCGTGGAGGGAACCGGGAAGGTTGGCAAAGGGCCAATCTATCGCGAGCGCATGGCGGAGCTGGCAAAGCTTAGGGCCATCTACAAGATTGCGGAAGAGCGCGCCAACAACGCCAAGAAGCGCCTAACAGGCGTCGAGTCGCGGATTGCGCGGATTGACCGCGAACTCGCTACGATTGACGGCGACCTTGCGACCTTTCACGCCGAAGCTCAAACGGCTGAGCAGCGTATTCAATTGGCAAAGGGAACGGGCGAGGAGAACGAGGCTCAACGTATCGACCCGGCGCGCATTCTAGCTAATTTTAAGAGGGCAAAAGCAGAATTTCGCCAGGAGCCTAACCTGGCGCATTTCGCTAATCTGAATCAGCAATGCGCGCAGCTCCGTGGTGCCATGGCGAGCACCGAAGTCACCAAGGCTAGAATCCGCGGCAACGACTGCGACCCCAAACAGGCGAACGAGGCTGCCGCCGTGTTGTTCGCGCTCAATAGGGGTGCGAAGGCATTCAGCAGCAACTGTGCTGGCGGCGAGCGGCTTGAGGCCAACAGAGGCGCCGATCAGCTCTTCGGCTTTGCACGCAAGTGCCTTGCAGACTCCGGCTTGCCCAGCCAGGAGACTGATGAGCTGCGCACCAAAATCAACAGTGCTGAGCTTAATCGCGACGACAAGGCCCATCGTTTTGTCGTGACGTGGAATGCCTTCCAGGACGGAAACCGCCTCGCTTATCTGGCACTCGGCATCGCCATCGCCATTGATTTGCTAGTGTTCATGTCGGGGCTATTTGGCGCCAATGCCGTGCGCTCCCCGCTGTCGGACGTGCCGAGCTACAAGGCGCGCACAGCCCAGCAGCTCGAGGCAATCATCGAAAATGCGCTGCTCCCCGATACTTTCGAAACGGCGCGCCTAACCTTGCAATCGTTGCGCCCCATCACAAATGTCTCGGGCTTCATGGCCGAGGTGCGCCCCGAACAGCTCGATCCGCATTCAGCTGGGCGCGTGCTCGCCGTGCTGAATGCCGGAGCCACGATCCACGCGGTCGAATACGACGTGCCCGGCCAACGCTATCTCGTTCGCGCAGAACTCTTCGAATTCCTTTCGCTAGTGGCCAAGAAAGCGTTTGAAGCCAGCGACCATCACGTCAACTTGGCAGAGTTGGATAAGATCGTTGAAGTCGCACTGCTTCCCGACGTCAACCGAAATGCCGACACGGTACTCCACTACATTCACCCGATCAGCGAGGATCGGGACTTTACCGGCGAGATTAAGCTAGATGACGTTAAGCCGGAGGACATTCGCGTCGTTCGCAGCACGTTGAATGCCGGCGCAACACTTGATCGGGTACAACGCGCCGGTAAGGATACCACGCACTACTTCGTCCACCGCGATTTCTATAGGACACTGGCCGTCATTCGCGCGCGCACGCTGCCGAGGGACTACGGGCAACAGCAGATCGACTATGTGCCGCAACAGGAAACGTTCGGCGGCGCACTTATCGAGCCGTCGAAAGCGATCGAAGATAAGCGCCATGGCGAAGACGATGCAGAACCTGTTGCCAACCGCATAGATACGCTCGATGAAACGGCGGCGGCGGAGAAAAAGGCTCAGTACCTCGAGGAACTTCTCGATACATTGCACATTGATCTATCAGCTTATGAGCGATGCGCAGAGCAGGGTGCGAGTGAAGCCTCGAAGGCATTCGCCCAAATGCTCTATGGCAATCGTCTGCTCGATGACGCTCTAGGACATCCGGACAAAAGACTAATGGATGCGTTGGATAGTGGCTTTGAGCGGATCAGAAACCGTCTAAGGCCAGATCAATTGCGCGAACAGCAGCTTCTAGCCGAGGCCCACAATGAGATCGGCGCGAGATGGGATGAACTGACGCTGCTTCCAAACGGCCCTTACGAAATTAAGGTTGGGGAATTGGTTGGGGAGCTAGAGACCGCAAACGCTAATGGTGACCTGCGGCCGGAAGACCAGGAACTCCTGAAGATCGCATCAGCGCTTGTCGACGCATTTAGGGGCAATGGCCGCGGTAAAGAGTTCTCGTGGGATCGTCTGGCGGGAAGCTTCAAACAAATTTTCCACGACAGCACTGCCTCGCATGACAGTGACACTGTCGTCACTTTCAACCGCGACAAACGCACATCAAACTAAACCGTGCAGTTTAATCTGTAATTCAGGACGCGCAGTGCATCAGCATCCCGCAGCCCGCTCCTCTTTTCCGTCACGAGACAATCGCGTTTTCGCCACGCCGCGAGCCCGCTTCCGCCGCGCATTGAAGGTATCGTTCTCCTCTATTTCGAATGAGGAGAATTCTCAGCATGCCTATGATCCGCCACGCCGCCGCCACTCTCGCTCTGGCCGCGCCGATGGCTTTTGCAATATTTCCCCCACCTGCTACCGCCGCTGCGATCAAGCTTGACGCTGAGTTGGGCCAATCGGTACTGCCAACGGAAAAGGCAGGCCTTGTCTACCTGCGCTTAAGTCTCAAAAGCCTGGCAGCTGCCAGCCGCGACCGTCGCACACCTGTCAATGTTGCGATTGTCATCGACCGCTCCGGCTCCATGAACGGACCGCGTATTGCCGCTGCTAAGGAAGGCGCGCGCGTAGCGCTCGATCGGCTCTCGTCTAACGATACGCTTGCACTTGTCGCTTATAACCACGACGTCGATGTTCTCAGCCCCGCCGCACCACTCGGGACCTCGCAGGCAAGGTTGAAGCGCTCCATCAATGGACTGCGGTCCGGCGGCACAACTGCGCTCTATGCTGGGGTCAAGGAAGGCGGCCGTCAGATCGAAACCTTCCTTTCCGACAACAACGTCAATCGTGTCGTGCTGTTATCGGATGGGCTCGCCAATGTTGGACCGTCCTCGCCAAGCGATCTTGCCAGGTTGGGCCGCAAGCTCGCCTCTAAAGGAATCTCGGTTAGCACTATTGGTCTTGGCCTCGACTACAACGAGGACCTAATGCAGCGGCTTGCCGCCGCCAGCGATGGAAACCACGTATTCGTCGAGCGCCCAACTGACCTAGCGGAAGTATTCGACCGGGAGTTCGGCGACGCGCTTTCGGTCTCGGCCCGCGATATCACCATCACCATCGAATGCAAAGTCGGGTTCAAGCCCACCCGCATCCTAGGACGCGACGGCGAGATCGACGGCAACCGCATCAAGGTAAAACTCAACCAGCTGCAGGCTGAGAATGAACGCTACGTCGTTGTCGAGCTTGAGGCCCCTGAGAACCATAGTGAAGGCGACGCCGACATCGCCGAGGTAAAAGTGGAATACCTTGATCTCGATAAGGACGGCGCCCCGGCCCGCGTTGACGCGCGACCACGCGTTCAATTCTCTGCCAACGAGAAGGCAGTCAACGACAGCTTAAACAAAACCGTTATGAGCCAAGTCACCGAGCAGATCGCAACCGAGCAAAGCGAGGTAGCGGTCAAGCTACGCGACAAAGGTGACATAGCTGGCGCGCGCAGCCTGTTGAATGAGAATGCTGCCTACATCAAGCGGTCTTACGAGCAGTACGGCTCAGGCGTGTTAGCTGCGCCGGCCGCCGCCATCGACACCCTCAATAGTCTTGAGAAAAAGAACCGCGAAGCGGCGCAGAGACTCGACGCCGACAGCTGGGCACGCACGCGCAAATCAATGCGCCAAGATCAGCACAAGGCCAAGGTGCAGCAGAGCTATTAATACGTTTTGCGTTGGACGCGGCGTCTGCCCCGAACGGTCAGACATCGTCGTGCCCTTCAATCACACCTTGAAGGGAACGACTGTCTGGCGCTGCTCGCCCAGACGGTCGATGCGCAGGGTCATCACGTCGCCGGAGTTCAAGTACTCGCGCGGCCTCCTGGCCGAGCCTACTCCTGGCGGCGTTCCTGTTGTCACCACGTCACCGGGATCGAGCACCATAAACTCCGTGATGTAAGCCAGCAAAAATGGTATTGAGAAAATCATCGTACT
>Ga0209013_10000757_pt1 | contig 29468 bp, 23 predicted proteins | sample Cruoilmetagenom2_FD_187291 | JGI IMG/M metagenome (GOLD analysis project Ga0209013, IMG submission 187291) | Oil polluted marine microbial communities from Coal Oil Point, Santa Barbara, California, USA - Sample 2 (SPAdes) (version 2) | ecosystem: Environmental > Aquatic > Marine > Oil seeps ...
TGTTAATTTTTTTTCTAATTTGGGGCTGTAGCTCAGCTGGGAGAGCGCATGACTGGCAGTCATGAGGCCGACGGTTCGATCCCGTTCAGCTCCACCAATAATTATAAGGGGTTAGCTAAGTTAGCGACCCCTTTTTTAGTGGAATTATCATGACTGGGTGCAGATAGGGCGCAAATGGGCGCAGTTTTAGAATTTAATTGATCGACTTCTGACTTGTTAAATCCAAGTATCCATTACATATCACAACTCGCTTCTTTTTCTACTATTTGATAATATCGCAAATTATTAATGGTTAAGATGGATTGCAGGAAGTACAGATATTGGATTGAAGATTTCAAACCGAAGTTGTAAGCATCTGTAGATAGCTTAAATTCACTCTGGAAAGCAGAAATAACCACATTTGGTGTGATTGTCTGAACGTTCTATTCCGCTCAGACTTACGGATACACAAAGCCCATTTCCAAATCATGTGGTTTTGAAGCCACATGATCAGCATATCTACGCTACGCCCTGTATGAGAAGTTCTTTTTATCATCCTTAAATAAAAAACCCTTTCCGCTTTTTTCATGAAAAATTTAGGTTTAGCATCGCTTGTAATCCATAACTATTATGCTGCCCATACCTTCGTAACGCCATATTTCTTAATCCTTTTCAAACCACTTAACATAAAGCTCGATCGCTTTATCCCAACGGTTTACCTTAAACACTTTTTAAAATAATTGAGTGCCTCGTTTAATTTCCGGTTTTGATAAAGCGTTACACAGAACCCTTTCCAAAAAACCTTAATGAAAATCTAACTGACTTTCGAGACTCTCCAGAGTCTAATTGCTTACAATAACTAAGTCGCCATATATTTTGGATTGATATTGAATTGATAAGTCGTCTCTTTGTTAAAGTGGATGGAACGAAAAGATTGAATTATGTACTTCTTTTAACCTAACCGATAAATATGGAGTCCTACTGTAACCATTTAAAATTATTGTTCAAATATCAAAAACAAGCCAGATAGTCAATCCACAAGATTGAAAAAAAATCACCGAATTCCATAGCCTTTGGACACATCTCGCCATTTCTCTCGAGATTAAAGTATTTACTTGAACAACCGCACAGAAAAAGTTATAGTTAACTAGAGTAAAAGAGAGTATCATGTTGATTTTCCATGCTTTTTATTATATAATTCAAATATTTTTGTTAGCTACGGAAGTGCTTAGACTGATACCGATGGGGCATAATTCTCAATGATGAAAGATCGCAGATCCTCCGCTTCCCTCTCAATTTGTATGGTCAACTACAATGGCGAAAAGTACCTAAAAGAATCTCTTGATGCCGTATTTTCGCAAAGGGATAAGTTTGAGGAGGTACTTCTGGTGGACAACGCCTCAGAAGACAAAAGCCTTGAAATCGTTCGTGAAACTTTTCCTGCTGTCAAAATCATTGAACTTCGTTCGAATAAAGGACCCGCAACGGCAAGAAATGTTGGATTTAGGTCTGCTTCTTGTGATAGAATCCTTTTCCTGGACAATGATGTTAAATTAACACCTGAGTGTCCTGGCCGGCTTATGCAGGCATTGGACGCTCATCCTCGTGCAGCTGTAGCTATGCCCCGCATTGTGTATGATAAAAATCAGCATATCATTCAATTTGACGGAGCAGACTGCCATTTTCTGGGACTCATGATGCTCCATAATGTCAACCGGCCTTTGGGGGGTTCTTCCCAAAAAACGAGCAAGATAGGATCTTTAGTAACAGCTTGTTTTCTTATGGATCGCAAGATGTGGGGTAAAGAGAATCCTTTTGATGAAAGTTTTTTTTTCAATTATGAAGATCACGATTTCGGATTGAGAACCAGAATCATGGGACATGAAATCTTATCCGTAGCCTTTGCCTGCTGTTATCACCAAGAGGGGACCAAGGGACTCTCCTTCCGTGAGGGGAGGAGCTATCCGGAATTGCGTATTTTTTTTCTGATTCGAAATAGATGGCAGATATTATTGAAGAATTACGAACTAAAAACGTTATGTTTATTGTTTCCTGTTTTTTTGATTTACGAAAGCTTTCAGCTTGTCGGAACGATCAAGAAGGGATGGTTCATTCAATGGTTGAAAGCATTTTCCTTTATTTTCATTCATTTTACGGAGATCATGAAAAAGCGTCGAATTGTTCAGGCTAAGAGAATCACCCCGGACCGCGAGATTCTTAAAGGTGGTTCCATCCCCTTTGTTCCATCACTCACACAAGACTCTCTGGAGCGTATGGGGGAAAAAATGCTAAATAGGATGGTGGGTATTTATTGGAAACAGATACAAGACTGGATCTAATTCAAAAATTCTGATTCGGGTTAAAGATCCCATGCGACTATTTTTTTTTAACACAAGGTAATAGATGGACTGGAAAAAAATCAAAAAGGATTTTCTCCTGGCTTCCTCTTCTCATTTTTTTTACAAGGTTGTCGGATATTTTATCTTGACCATCTTGACTCGCTATTTGGCAAAAGATGAAATGGGTGAGTTTTTTTTTGCTGCTTCACTTGCGGGCTTTTTTGTGATGATTTCCGAACTCGGGATAAACAGCTACCTCACCCGGGAAATTGCCAGGGAACCCGAAAAAGCCCTTGACTTAATGTCTGAAGTGGTCTCTTTGCGCGTTCCTCTTTATGCCGTCTATTTTATTCTATTGAATGTGTTCACCTATCTTGTGAAGTACGATCTCTTTCAAATCGTATTCTTAACTTCAATATATATTTTTTTCGATCAACTTTATCAATGTTTTGGTTCTCTGTTCCTCGCGCTGAAACGCGTGAGTTACAATGTGTTCACCGGTGTGAGTACCAGAATCTTATTGGTCGGTTTTATCCTGATCGTTGTGGCCACAAAGGGAACCCTCACGTCCGTTGTCACCTGTTATATCCTGGCCAATTTTTTTCTGGTACTCCTTGCATTTGTATTAATGTGGAAAAAGATCGGAAAAATCGGTCTTGTATGGAATCCGGATTCTGCAAAAACGATTTTGAAGGTATCCTTTCCTTTCTTTGTGCTGGGTATTCTGAGTCTCATTCATTTCAAAATCGACGCCATTATGATAGGATTTTTTAAACCTTATAGCGAAGTGGCCACTTACGAAGCGGGATATAAATTGTTGGAAGCCTCCCGGTTCATCATCTGGCCGATCGGAATGATTTTCTATCCCATTTTTTCCGAAATGGCAGGCCAAAAACAATGGAAGGAAATTCAACAGCTCTTCAAGAAAATGCTTTTCAGACTCGGTGCTATTGGCAGCTTGATCACGATATTGGTGGGATTGACAGCCGGTGTGATTATTCCGGTCGTATTTGGTCCAAAGTATGATGATTCTATTTTGGTCCTGAGAATCCTCTACTTTAGCGTTCCTTTTCTATACATAGGCATGGCAGGAGCGCTTGTTGCCAAATCCATACTTCTAGAAAAGAAGACGATCAAAATAATGCTGGCCTGTGTGATTGCGAATATACTTTTCAACAGCTTGGCGATTCCCTTGTGGGGTGCAATGGGTGCGGCATGGACCACTCTGGCCACGCAAGCCCTTTTAGCAGTCTGGATCGTCAAACTGAATATAACAGAGCTGCGCTTCCAGTATTCCAGGGAGCCGATCAGTCTTGTTAGGAAAGGATTAGACTATGTCCGATGAGATTTTCTTTTTCGATTTTCATGGAATCCTTGTAAAAGTCCTCATCAATGACAAAGAGAGTGCAAAGTTCATTGAAACGGACTTTTCCTATTTTTATATAGATCCTGGTGAAGCAACACGCACCCCGGATATTACACTTTCGGTATTTTTGAGCCCGCCACCTTATGAAAAAATACCCGAAGGGACTCTGGCAGCCTACCATACCAAGGATGCCGCGGTATACAAGCACGGAGAAATGACTTATTATGATTATGCCGGAGAGGCATTAGTCGTCTATGACGACCGGCATGACTCTGCTAAGATCTATAGCCTGGATCGGAATTTTTTGTACGAGAAAACTTACCTCATGGTTATGAGCCGTGTCGGAATGGAGCTGGATCGAAAAAAACTTCACCGGATTCATGCCATGGGTGTGGTATTCGAAGGAAGAACCATTCTCTGCCTCCTGCCCATGGGAGGAGGTAAAACCACACTCACGCTGTCGCTTTTGGAAAAAAAAGCCTTCTCACTTCTGTCTGAAGAAGTCCCACTGGTCTCTTCCGGAGGCCGTCTATATCCGATGCCTGTCCGGATGGGGGTTACAGCTGGAACGCCTCTTTCCATTCCGGAAAAGTTCTTGAAGCCTTTTCAACGCAGTCATTATAAGCCAAAGACCTTGATCGATATCAACTATTTCAAAGATCAAATTGCACCTGTGGCAAAACCCGGTTTTGTGTTTGTGGGGAAACGGATACATTCTGCCAAACCGAAAATCATCAAAATATCCCGACTCAAGGCATTTGGGCCGGTTTTTCGGTTATGTGTGATGGGAGTGGGGCTGCCTCAACTCCTTGAGTACGTTTTGCGTTTTGACCTTTTGAGCATGGTCGGAAGAATCTCGATTTTCTCGTCGAGGCTCTCGGCCTCATTGGCACTGCTTCGTCAAAGTGAAACCTATGAGCTACATCTTTCTTATGACCGTTCGGCCAATGCAGCCCTTGTAAATGATTTCGTGTCCAAAAAGCATAGGGAATACGGTGAAGGGAGTAAGCATGAGTCAACGGTTTAAAATTGCCATGATCGCGGCTTGCCCATTCCCTTATCCCAGAGGAACGCCGATTAGAATTTTCCGGATGGCCGAAGCTCTTGCCCACCGAGGGCATGAAGTACATGTAGTGACTTACCACTTAGGAGAGGAGTTGCGAAAGACTTCTTTTTATCTTCACAGGATAAAAGATGTGAAAACTTATCGCAAATATTCTCCCGGCCCCACCTATCAAAAGCTCTTGGTGTTGGATACGCTCTTAATGATGAAACTTTATCAAGTATTGAAAGACCATGAGATTGATCTGATTCATGCGCATCATTACGAAGGACTTATTGTCGCTTCCCTGGCACGGAGATGGAACAAACAACCCCTTATTTATGACGCCCATACACTTTTGAATTCGGAACTCCCCTTCTATCGAATTGCGCTGTCTCAAAGATTCAAACGTGCTTTGGGCCTATATTTTGATAGTTTGCTTCCGAAACGGGCAGACTATATTATCTCCGTAACCAGTGGAATTCGGGACAAACTGATTGCCCTTTCCGGTTTTTCAGGCGAACATATTTCAGTCATTTCAAACGGAGTAGAGCACAAGCACTTTCAAATCAGCCCCGGGACGAATCATGCAGAAAAGCGAAAGATAAATACGCTGGTCTATACCGGCAACCTCGCTTCCTTCCAGGGGGTGGATCTGATGCTTAAAGCCTTCAAAGTGATTATTGATCACCGGCAGGACGTGCGCCTCCTGGTAATTTCCAATGCCGACTTCGGCCCCTATGAGGGTTTGGCTGATCAGCTTGACATCCGAAACCACATGGATATTAAAAACATCGATTTTTCCACTTTACCGGCCTATCTTGCCGATGCAGATATTGCCCTGAATCCCCGAACAGAATGTGACGGAATTCCTCAAAAACTCCTCAACTACATGGCAGCGGGAAAACCGGTGGTATCTTTTGAGGGCTCTGCCAAAAGTCTTGAGCATGGAAAGACCGGATGGGTGGTGGAAAACCTTAATATCCAAGCTTTTGCCCGTGGGGTGATCCATCTGCTGGATAATCGGGAACTGGCTCAAAACCTCGGTGCAAAAGCAGCCAAGCTTGCAGCATCAGAATACTCTTGGGAGAAGACGGCCGAGAGAGTGGAAGTCGTTTACCAAAACCTGTTGGAAAGGATCGGATAATGAAAGAGAGTTCGATAAAACTCTATATACGGCGATTCGTTCTCGCGACTTCCTTTCCCCCTTTCTTACAGATATACCGGTTGTTTTATAGACTGGTAACTCTAAGGACTCTACAAATCTTCCGTAGATATGATGCTGTAAAGGCGGTTTACTTGAGGCGGGGAGGAGCCAATGGAGAGATTTTACCTCTGGTAAGTGATATTGATTTTGCTGTGATTGAGAAGGAGATGGAGGAAGAAGATAAGGAGGAGTTGATCGGTTCTTATGAAAAACTTGCTCGAGCTACGACCATTTTGGATCAAAGCCTTGAGATTTACGATGAAAAGACCTTTTTGGAGAACTATGACACCAACGATTATTTTCAGTATCGTTTTACCGAAGGCAAAGAGACGTGGAAGCTCCTTTTGGGCAAGGATTATCTTGCCGATCTTCCGAAACTTCCCATTGAAAAGATGTACGGCGGATTCTATACGGAAATCAAGGTCTGGTGGTCACTTTTTGCGTGGCGATTTTTCCAATCAAGAAAATACAACGACGAATTTGTAACCCGGAACGATGTTTGTTACAAGACCGTGAGTGAAATCCTCAAAATGAACCTTGCCTTAAATCACGATCTTTTAATCTTTGACAGAAAACAAGCCCTGAAATCGTCCAAACCTCATCTGTCTCCTGAAGCACATGACTTTTTGAAAAAAATAGGCCTCGTAGAAAAAAATCGCTCTCGTCTCCGAGATCATAGATTTCTGGAAGAGACAAAAGATTTTGTCGTTCGTTATTTGAACCTTTTTTACAAGGATTTTCTGAATCATCCCTATGCCAGGCCGTTAAACACAATCTCACAGTATGTGGACTGTCCCATAGAGGAGAGGCTTTGGGACGCAGAAACAAAAGCACATCTTGATAAGCTGATCGGATTTATAAAGAAAAAATGGGATGATACATATCAAGGCATCTATTGGGCTCACAGCGCCTACTTTAATATAGATGAAATTTTGTTCATGGTAAAGGTAGACCCTGAGAAGATTCCTACGGTTCAGGACCTTACCGAGTTCTACCTCTATCACAGCAAGGCACCCTCTCAACAGACATCCCGGATCCGGCTATTTCTGCTTTTTCCAAACGCAGCCTTTCAGATTGATCCCGATGATTTCAAAAAGAGCTGGCAATCCATCTTATGCCCCCCTTGCAATCCTGAACTGTTCGAAATATTAGGGCGCTTAGAGTTTTGTCTTGAGGGTGGCGGTTATACGCCAGCTCGATCCGCTATCTGGACGCCCCTTGTGGAACATTTCTTCTGGGAAGAAAAAATGCTCTTTTATAACCTCCTCGAAAATCCTTCAATCTATAAGCTGAACAGTCTGGATTTTTTGAGAATTTTCTGGAAAACGATCCAGCTGGTTCTTATGAATCGTTCGGTTCAAAAGGACCAGATCCTCTATCCCTTGACCCTGCCCGCCATTGAAAGAGGCTTGATAAAGCAAGGAATGCCGCTTCCCACTGAGTTCCAGGCCTTGATCCAGGCATATCTTGACGAACTCGAAGGAAAAGCATGCGATATATCCGACCTGGTTCCATCGGCCATTGAGTATCTTAAGGAGATAAATATATGAATCGTCCATCTGTACTGAAGACTTCTGTCGTTGTGGTTAGCAAGGATCGGCCCGAGAATCTTCGGAATTTAATGCAATCGCTTGTACAGCAGACGTTAATGCCCGATGAGGTTCTCGTTGTAGATAATAATTCGAGCAAAAATTATGGGCCTGTCTTTCAGGAATTTCAAGATCGGCTCCCTCTCAAAACCGTGGTTGAGACCATACCGGGAATCCCCGCAGCAAGAAACCGGGGCATTCGCGAGTCCTGCGGCGATATCATTATCTTTACAGATGATGATTGTATTGCCGACAAACGTTGGGTCGAGGAGATGGCCAAACCCTTTTATAAAAATCCATATATCGGTATCGTAGGGGGAGAAATTCTCTCCGAAGAAAAGGCGGGAAGCCTGGTAGAAGAATTCTGCATATCAGAAACGTTAATGCGTATGGGACGTCGGGAGGAGAAAGAATGATAATCGATATTACAAAAAGCGGCTATCAAAAGGGTTATCTTCCCAAAAAAGGAGTGGGTGTGTTCCACCCATTTTTTGCTACGGCCAATGCCGCATTTCGAAGAGAAGCCCTTGTGAAGACAGGGGAATTTGATACCCACTGCGAGACCGGGGAAGACATAGACCTTTCAATTCGGGTTGCCAAGGCAGGCTACGAGCTCTGGTTCGAACCTTCTGCCAAGATTGTCCATCACCATAGATACACCTTAAAAGGCCTTTTAAGACAGTGGTTTGATTACGGGTTGGGGCATGCTTATCTTTTTAAAAAACATAGTCGAAAACGCCGGCTTCAGTTCTATCGTTATGAACTTTCTGAACGCAACCCCAGTCCCTTTGGCATTGCCTGTGTCTTGAGCATTCTCTTTCCTGTCCATGGAATGATTTTTTTGAGCAGTTATCACTTTATGCATCTTTTTATGCTCATTGCAATAATAGCGTTCTTGTTTTCCTGGGCTAAACTTGGAATCCTATCAATTATCGGATTCCTTGCCTGCGCCGGTTGGTATTTCGGGATACGCTTTGACACCAGGAAACCTTTCAGGTCGCTCCTGTTCTCAGTGCTTCGCTATGTGGCGGATGGTGCCTACGTGCTTGGAGGATTTATCGGCGGCATCAAAGAAGGTGTGATTTATTTCGAGGCAACACGAACACGCAAACAAATTTAGAGTTAAAAGAGGGGTCGGGGAGTTTTTCTACTAAATCCATGAAGCGATTTTAGAGAAAAACACCCCGACTCCTCAGTTAAATAGGGATCAACCCCGAATGAAATCACCGGAACCATTCATGAATGTAAAGCATTATTCCAACCTTTTTTTTCTGCTTCTTTCGGCTGATCCGCCGGTTCTCTATTTGCAGGACTGGCTGCTCCGATGGAAAATGACCGGCTTTCGCCTGCTCCTTCAGCTTCTCAGAGGCCGCCGCGCCTATCTCCTGGTGAGCCCCTCCTGGAGCCATGAGAATTCCCAACGCGTGCGGCGGGCGGCCCAGTTGATCGAGAAGCATCGGAAATGGTATGGTGACTTCCAATTCATCTATCTGGCAAATACCGTCAGCGAACTCAAGCTTTTTCAGGAAAACGGTGTCCGGGCTATATTCTGCAACCAGAACGCCTTTCTCGACCCGGCTATTTATTTCCCTTTGCCGCACAGCAAAAAACGGTTTCGGGCTATTTATGATGCTGCTTTCATTCCTTATAAAAGGCACTACTTGGCCTGCCAGATCAAAGGGCTGGCGCTGATCGCCTATCTCAAAAAAGACACCCTCAAGAGGGATATCAACTCAGTCAAGGAGAGTCTGCCCCATGCCATCTGGTTAAAAGACGGATCAGCCACGGGGAATGTCTGGCTGAGCGACCATGAGATAAACCACTTTTTGAATGAGGCGCAGGTCGGTCTTTGTCTGTCAGCTGTCGAGGGCGGCATGTATGCTAGCACCCAATATCTCCTGACCGGCCTGCCGGTGGTGACCACGCAGTGCCGCGGCGGACGAGAAGTCTTTTTTGATTCCGACTTTGTCCGATATGTGGCCGACGATCCGGATGATGTAGCCGAGGCGGTTGATGAATTCTGTGCCGCGCCGCCGGATCCGATGCAGATTCGGAATCGAACGCTGGTCCGCTTCGCCGAACACCGGGCCCGTTTGGTTGATCTGCTGAACTCAATTTACAGAGAAAAGGGGCGAAATGTAAAATGGGCCGACGAATGGCCCGCCCAGTTGCCGAACAAGCTTCATGGCGGAAATTTTCCCATTCGTAATTATTTCGCTGCTCTCACCGGGAAGAAGGGCTGTTTCCCTTGGCTGGATTCGTTCCATGGCAAAGTTCGTTGAGGCCTACAGACGAATGCCGTGAGGAAGAGGTTGTAAAAACCATTACAAGGAATTACCGTCATGAACCTTATGATAGCTGAAAAAAATGTTCTCATCACTGGCGCCGGAAGAAATATCGGCAGAAGTATTGCTCTGGAAATGGCAAAACAAGGAGCGAATGTCTATTTTACAGATTCTAATGAAAAGCGTTGCAAGAATCTGGAGAAAGAATTAAGTTTCTATCCTGTAAAAACACAGAGATTCCTATCCGATATCACCAGTGTCGAAGATATTGATGCTTTATGCAAAACACTCGAAGAGAATCAAATTGATATAGACATTTTGGTAAATAACGCGGGGTTAACTCCTAATCAGGAAAGTCCAAGAATGCTCGATCTTGATGAATGGAACCGTGTTTTTGGCACCAACCTTTTTGGGCCGCTCTATCTGACAAAGCGAATTTCAGAGATCATGATCAAAAAGAAGATCCAAGGTTCATTACTTTTTATTTCATCCATTCATCAGTGGTTCATTAGGAGGATTGCCAGCTACAGTGCCTCCAAAGCCGCGATAGGCATGTTGATTAAAGAACTGGCAGTGGACTTGGCACAACATCGCATAAGAGTGAACGGAATTGCCCCAGGATACATAGGCGAGGATAAGAAAGGCAGACCCATTCCAAACAGATATACACCCCTGTATCGAAGCTCGATCAACCCCTCTTATATAGGAAGGGCTGCTGTTTATCTGTCATCTGACTACTTTTCCAAATACACTACGGGTTCGGTGTTGAAAATTGATGCGGGATTGTCATTGTATAATCATCTTGTGGATTACAGCCTAAAAAGCTAATCTCCCAATTTATCTTAATGCGGTTTGAAGATTTTCTGAGGAGAGTTTATAACCTGGCTGCTATTGAGTATCAAAATTTTATGCAAAGTTTGGTATCTATATATGGGTAAAATCAAATACGGAGTTATTGGAATCAAAGGATTTGGCGAGCTTCATTGCCGATTCGCCCGAGAACATGAAAGAATAGAACTCGTCGCATTGGTCGACAAAGACGAGGACGCCGTTAAGTTCAAGGCTAAAGAATTCGGGGTGAAGGGCTTTACCGATTACCGTCAAATGCTTAATGAAGGTATTGTAGATGCTGTTTCTATCGTTACTCCACACTATCTTCATTCTGTTATTGGCTTAGATTGTCTAAAGGCTGGTGTTCATATATTTGTTGAAAAACCGATTGCCATTCGCATCTCCGAAGCGGACGACATGATTCAGGTTGCCAAAAATAATAATCTGAAAATCTGTGTGGGGCATCAATATCGAGTTCATCGGACATCCAAAACTATGAAACATCTTATTGATACAGGCGCCGTGGGGAATATCAAGCGTGTTCTCTGGTCTTGGGGACTCTTTCGACCCGAGAAGTATTTCGCACGCGATAGCTGGCGGACGACTTGGGAACACGCAGGAAGTGGTGTTTTAATGCCTCATGCCATCCATGACTTGGATCTGATTTGTTGGATGATGGGAAGGCCAATTCGTGTTAACGCTATGCTTGCTAACCAACTCCACGAGATTGCCTGTGAGGATATGGTCTGTGCCAACATCTTATTTGAAAATGGTGCACTGGCTTCATTCCAGGCTACTCTTAACCAACCCGAGGCCTATAGCATACGCCAAGTGGCTGGTGAAAAAGGGATAATAATCATTCAAAATTTGAAAAGTATGACCTATGATTACAAAGATCGAATTCTATTTGGTCAATTCAAGCATGATCTCCATACCGCACTCACCAAACTTTCCGGCATCCTGGATCAGCCGAAGATTTCATGGCAAACGGTAAAACCCATTGGTGATCCGCCTGTGTGGAAAAAGCTCTTGGAGCGAGTTGGACTTATGCGGATTGAAAAAAGACATGGTTTAAGTGCCCTGATGGAAAGTTTTGTTCAGGCGATTTTGAATGGTGGAAAACCTATAGTTGATGGGGAAAGCGCAGCCACAGCCCTCGAATTGGTCAATGGCATCATCCTCTCTGCTTTTCGGGAAAAGACCGTGAGTCTGCCCCTTGATCGAAAAGAATATGATGAATTATTCGATGAGCTGTGTTCCGGAAAAACAAAGATTTCTAAATACCGCGCAAGAGATTTCTGTAACACTTCATCCATGCTGTAATTACACCCAGCTATCCATCGAGAAGTGTACAAATTTTAATTTTTAGATCAAAACTCTTTTTAAAGTAAGGCGCTTGTTTTCAATTGGTAAACAATTAAAAGTTTGAGTCTTTCTTTTCTTTTTAAACAGGTTTTATGCCTATCATAAATTTTTTAAAAGATTCGAAGAAATTTTGGAGAAAACCCGTGAATCAAGGTAATAAATCCAGTCAATCGATCCCTTGCCAAGATTTGTTATCACACAAAGAAATATTAGAAAAGATACTTACCGAAAATATTATTCCTTTCTGGTACCCGGAGGTCATGGATTATGAAGAAGGAGGCTATCGGCTGAACCATGATCTACAGGGAAAGTGGAAAGGCCGAGCAAACAAGTCGCTTGTAGCTCAAGCTCGTACAGTATGGTTTTTTTCACGGCTGGTCAATTCTGAGTATGGAACCTGGGATCATCTGAAAGCGGCTAAGCACGGCTATGAATTCCTGCGAGTCCGGATGTGGGATAAGCAGTACGGCGGATTCTTTTGGGAAGTGGATTCGTCAGGCAAAATCCCCACAAAGCCTGCCAAGCATCTATATGGTCAGGCCTTTGCTCTCTATGCCCTGTCAGAATTTGCTTTGGCGTCTGGTGACTCTTCGGCCGAAAAACTTGCCCACGAACTCTTTTGCTTTTTGGAGGAGAAGGCACACGACGCCCAATATGGAGGATATCTGGAATTTTTTCAACGCAATTGGACCCCGGTGGTTGATGGTGTTAAGAGTTATCTGAGTTCTTCTCCTTCCATGAAACTGATGAATACGCATCTTCATTTGATGGAGGCTATCACCACGTATCATCACATAACACAGGATACCCTTTCACGAGAGCGTCTTATTGAGCTGATTTTGGTTCTTAGCAGTGCAGTAAGATGTGAGACTATCTGCGCATGCACGGACAAGTACAAGAGGGATTGGACTCCCATCGATAAGCTTACCAAAGATTGTATTTCTTATGGCCATATCCTTGAAAACATCTGGTTATTGATAACCGCATGTTCAACAGCTGGAATATCCAACGGCCCCTTACTTAACTTTTACCATAACCTTTTTCAGTATGCAGTACGGTTCGGACAGGATAAAAAAAAAGGGGGCTTTTATTATACCGGTTCGTATAATGCGATGGCAAGCGGTCGAGAAAAGGTATGGTGGGTTCAGGCTGAAGCATTGATGTCTTCCCTCCAGATGTATCTTCTGACCGGGGAGGAGGTTTATTTCCAATGCTTTTCTCGAATACTGGAATGGATTAAAAGATATCAAATCGATTGGGAATTCGGGGACTGGCACGCAAAAGTGAACAAAAGGGGTAAGCCATCAGGGGATAAAGCAGGAGCCTGGAAAACACCTTACCATAACGGAAGGGCTATAATTGAGTGTATTCAGCTTTTGAAGCATATGGCAGAAAGCTGAGTTTTTTTTTATAATTCTACAAAATGCTGAACTTAGTTGTTTTGCCTCAAGTAGAATGAATGATTTTCGGATGAATATTGAAGTTAATATAGGGGATTGAGTTGATATAGCATGCCCCAAATTCCCTACTGCCAGATCCAAGATATTTTATAAATTAAGGCATATGTTTCCAACTGGCAAACGACTTAAATTATGGTTAAAAAGGCGGATTTTGGCAACAAGGTGTCTTGAGGCCAAATCGCAAGAGTTTTCGCGTCTTTTCCCAGACGACGCCGGAGTTACGTTATTAGCGACGGGATTTCGTTTCACAGAAGGCCCGGTCTGGTTTGAAGAGGGAGGCTATCTGCTTTTCAGCGACATCCCGGCCGGTAAGATCTTTAAACTAACGCCGGATGGTGCGGTCACCGTCTTCAGGGAGCCTAGTGGGAACTCCAACGGTTTGACCCGCGACAAACAAGGCCGGCTCATCGCCTGTGAACACAGCACCCGTCGTGTCACCCGAACGGAAAAAGACGGTTCCATCACGGTATTGGCCGATCGCTTTCAAGGTAAAAAGCTAAATAGCCCAAATGATGTTGTAGTCAAATCCGATGGATCGATCTATTTTACCGATCCCCCTTACGGTATCCAGCCGGAAGAACAGGTACAGCCGATCCAGGGAGTTTACTGCCTTTCACCGAACGGAAAGGAACTGACGGTTGTAGCCGACGATTTTCTTCGACCAAACGGTTTGGCCTTTTCTCCAGATGAAAAAAAACTCTATATCGATGATTCATCGGAACGACGACATATCCGGTTTTTTGATGTTCGCCCAGATGGTACCTTGACGAATGGCAGCATCTTTCACAACATGAATGTGAAAGACCCTGGATCGCCTGATGGTATGAAAATTGATGTGCTTGGCCATGTCTATTGTACTGGCGCGAGGGGGATCTGGGTTTTTGATACAAAGGGCCGTCACCTGGGAACTATTCTAACGCCGGAACAACCAGCCAACTGCGCCTGGGGAGATAAGGACTGGCGTAGCCTCTACATTACAGCCCAAACTTCTGTGTATCGAATTCGAGTCAATGTACCGGGTATTCAGATGCAATGATGATTGCATCTGTCTTTAGATAATTGATACTAAACCAAGACGGAAACATGGTGATTAATGAAATGATCTATGAATACTGTTTTCAGACTTCGATTGCCTCCTGCAGAATTCAAGCCGGTACTTGGACAAACATATATACCTTCTTTTTTAGGCATAGTTCTCGGTCAAGTCCTTTCTGGGGTTTATTAGTTCTGAGAGCGTTATCCAATCTTTTTCCCTTCGCATCTTCTTATATTGATGACATGTTGTACAAGGGATCCCTTTTTTCTTTTGTACTTGTCCGGATGACATTCTACGAGCATAAACAATTTTTTCATTACTAAAAGCAGTTAAAAGATCAGGAAAATCAAACACGTTTCCATAATCACCCCAATAATTTACACAGCATCCAAGAATCTTCCCATCCCAATTAATTTGGGGCTGAAGCCAAAGCTGCATGCAGATTGTTTTAAGAAACTGGTTTCGTTTATGTTCCAGTTCCTGAATTATCGATATCAGTTTTTGAGTAGTGCCGTGTAACTGATAATTACTGGGATTGCTGATTGATCGGCTTGCATCAAAACCACCTTCATCCAGTTTTTCAGTGGACTCAATTTTACCATTTGAAAAGATAGCCCCACGCCCATCCACTTTTACAGCTAGTTTTTTATCCCATGAAAGTTTTATAGAAAATTCCATTTTTAATTTGTTAGCGATAGAATTCGCAGTTTCTAACTCGTGCTTATTATGCTCAAATAAAACAAACTGCCAACGCAGACGGGGATATTCAGAGTTATATTTTTTCTTGTACTCATTAAGCTGAAAAACATTTTCAATAACCTGGTTAAAATCCCCTCTCTTCCGGTACATGGAATATGTTTCCGGACTCGCACCATCAATTGAAATTGACAGGTATTTAAACTCGTATTGTACAAGAGCTTCAAGAACCTCCTTGTTAACAGTATTAAAATTCACTCCATTTCTGGCTGTCAACGAAATGCCGGTTTCATAAGCATATTTCATAATTTTCAACAAATCGGGGTTCAAAAAAATCTCCCCCCAATTAGAAAGCTCTATTTTCTTAATCCAGGAATTTTCATCTATGATTTTTTTGAAATCATCGAATTTTAAAAAACCACGTCCACCAGAGCTTTTTGAGGTAGTTCCTTTAGCAGTGGGACAAGATGGGCATTTCAGTTGACAGATCGACGAGGCTTCCAGACGAATGCCATACGGATAAAAAAAACCCATTTCCACATAATAAGGCTTCAAAGGCTTATGAACATCATAACCACGCTGGGATATGTATCTGGTAAAAAGTTCTTTTAGCATTTTCAAAAGTCTCTTTCATTTTTCGTTAACAAATTAAATATTTATGGCAGTATATATCGAAAAGATTTTTCCACAAAGACTTTAATATATCCTGGAAATGGAAAAGTATTTACGCCCTTCTTTTATCAATAGTTGATAACAATCTATTCAATAAGAAACTATGATATTGGATTCTATCATCCTTTTTTGCAAAAGGGTGAGATCCACCTAAATTTTTTGTGAAAATTTAGGTTAACCATTGGGTGACAGCAAAAAGTACAATCGCACTGATGACTCAAGGAAGCTAGACCTTCCCGTGTTAGAGTCTGACTGCGGAAGGTCCGATAGCCGGAGCCATTCCAAATATCTTGGAATTGTTTCTCACTAAGATTGCCCATGGGCAAATCACATCGATTACAAGGTAGAACTGTCCCATCCGGTTTGATCTGGGCATGGAACCATCCAATGTAACAGGGTTGTTTTACCACCCAGCCTCACCCATTCCATACCGTATAAGAGCCTCATTAACAGTATGTTCAATGCCAAGAGAATCCAATCGCTTCCTCGCGTTACTTAAAGAGATAGTCACCGCTCTTTCTTCTTCTGGTGAAAGAGCAAATGAACTCAACTGTCCCCTCCGGTTCACAAAAGGGTGAAAGGACATAACGTTGCATTTAACTTTAAAAGCCAAGTCAATCATTGCATCGATTTGCTGATAATTGTAATGGGTGATAGGATAATGTAATATAACAGAAGGAAGCTCGCTCTTGTATTCAGCCTTAAAGTCCGATAACGTCTTAAAACCTTTTACAATTCGTTTAAAATTGTCCGAGTTTGATCCATGGTGGTTTTGCACATATTCATCAACTGAAGAGGCCCAGATCCCCACTTTGAGGATATCGAGTCTGGATTGGAGAAGAAACTGGATATTGGTTTCATCAAGGAGTGTTCCGTTAGTAAAAACTGAAAGGTAGAATTCTGACTGTTTGGCCAAGGAAATAAAGTCTAAAAGATGGGGATGAAGAAACGGCTCTCCTTCCCCAATAAGAGTCATACTTTTTGTCCCCATTATTTTCAAGTCATGACAGAGTTTCGTGAATAGATTAAAGGGGATGTCAGATATGGTCTGATCTCCAGGGTGAGGCGGTAGGTTTAAATATGGAGAGTGATACCGACATCCTGGACACCTAAGGTTGCAGCGCCGTGTTACATCTACGTCTACAAAGGAAGGGCCAATGTAGGCAAACTCCCCTGTAAACAAACCTCTAAACTCCTTTATCTTTTTGTAGAACGTTGTCGCCATCATATCCTCATCTCTGAATCTCTATCAATTTAATTATTTGATCATACAATACGAAGGCTGAAATCTTCTTGTACATTGGATTCTTCGGTCATTAAATTTAAAAATTTTATAACATTTCTAAAAATAAACCTCTGAGCTTAAGAGTTCAATTCATTCTAATCAGTAAACGAGGATTTCAGTCTGATTCTACGGCAAGTGTTTCCTTTTATAGATTTTAGCTTCAGAACCATCTGGTTCTTTTAAGGTCAGTAAAAGCTCAAAAAATTGTATTCGCGAATAAAAATAAGCGTGCATGTCATCGACATAATCTTGGAAAGAGGAAATTATAGAATTTTCTGATGTTTTTGTCACGATGTAATTATATCGGTCAAAATTGTCAATAAAGTGCTCCACTGATTTATGTTGGTACTGCATAAGCTTTATGACATTAGCGGAGATACGCTTCAAAGCAAAGTAATACCGGATAGTCTGACCATTGATGAACCGATGACTAGGCACAACACCAACATACAGCGGTTTTAGATTACCGATGGGAGGAACTTTAGACTTTTTGATATCGCTTTCAATAGCATTGACCAAATCTTCGATCTGCCATTTTTCCTTTGAAGCCTCGATAAAAGAAGTTTTTACGGTTTCATTTTCTGCCAAAAAAAATGCGCCCAGTATAATCAAAACTACAAATACAACATATTTTCCGATCTTCATTGATTTCCCAAAAAGCTCTACCGTATTTACTTTAAATATGAAAAAAGACACGATTAATGATATTGTTGGCAACCAAGGCATAACATATCTTGGATTTTTATGTTGAATTATGAAGGTAAATATAACATACGGAACAAGCATCGAAACCAAAAAGAAGAACTTATGTTTGTTCTTTGAATAAAGGAGTCCAACCGTACCCGACACGAACAGGATGAAACCGAAAGGTGAGATCAGACCTTGCCATAGAGCAGCTGGGTAGAATAAAAGTGAAGAAAAAGAAAATACATTTTTAGGACCTAATGCAATGGCCCCTCGGGAGAATCTAAAAGTCTCTTTTAATAAATCGGGTAAAATGGGGAAGTAGTAAGGTCCGAAAATAGCTAACGAAGTGATTGTAAAAAGAAGGAAGTTTATAGAGATCTTCTGATAAGAGACCCGCCCATCGCCACCCTCATGCCTAAATTCTGACAGAAATCCTGTCAATGCCAAATAACAAACTGGCCCTATCATAAAAAAAAGATAAGTCCATTTTGTCAGCATCCCTAAACCAAACAAAATCCCTGAGAGAATGGAAAACTTTGTATCTCTAAAGGATTCGGATTTTATTAAAACATAACTGCTGACGGAAACCAATGCTGTCAATGGTAGATCTATATAATATATTACGCTGTGATCCAAGATTACGGGAAGAGACAAGATAATGACACTAGCTAATAAACCTACATTCCTGTTAAATATCAACACCCCAAGTTTATAAATGGAGATGACAAGTACCAATACAAAAATGATATTAGACATGATTGCTACGGTGATAGATGTCCCAAAAATAAAGTATGTGAGTGCAGTTACAAGGGCAACAAAAGGTGGATAATAACCCGAAGATCTTAGAAGTGGGTAGTTTTCCGAGCGATTCATAATATCTTTGATAATCTTGAGATCTATCTGGGTAGGATTACTTAGAACCTCATAGTAGACTAGACTATCTTTTAAATGAACGGCTTCGTCAAAACTGGGGGGTTCAGAGTCCAATCTGGATAGGTTATACATGTTTATGCCATATAGACACAGAAGGAATGAAATAATCAAATAATGCATTAGACTTTCTTTGAATCGTACTTTATACATGAACTCTCACAAGTGCAACTGACATTAGTCTTAAAGTTTATCTCTTCCGGGAGTTAAATCAAAGCCGGCCCCTCCAGGGTCGGATATTTATTTTCGTGGATCGGGTGTGGCAACCGCGGCATCGCCAACCTCCTGTGTGACAACGTATCTCGGTCTGTTCTGGAGAGCATTGAAGATTCTCGCAAGGTATATGCCTATGATGCCCAGAATAATGAACAGGACACCGAAAAGAAAGCAAACCACCGCAAGTGTGGAAGCCCATCCTGATACTGTATTACCCAAGAAATATTGTACGATTACGTAAACTAGCTCTGCAAAAGCTAGACCGCTGGTGACGATACCAATCCAAAAAGTGATTTTTAGGGGTTTAGTTGAAAATGAGACTATGGCTCCCGTAGCGAATCGAAACATTTTAGCCAAACTGAATTTTGTCATTCCTGAGCGCCTCTCTTCGGCCATGAACGGATATTCTCTGGTGTTGAATCCGAGCCACATTACAGCGCCCCTAATGAATAAATCATAGTCTTTGAAATGCAGAAAATTTTCTAGGACCCTCCGGTCAATCAGGCGGAAGTCTGAACTGCCTTTATTGAGTTTCACATCTGACAGGAAGGAAAATAGTTTGTAAAAATATTCTGAAGTCAACCGTTTGAATTGGGAGGTCGTTTTTTCGTTGATCCGAACAGCATTGACCACATCTACGCCCTCCTGCCACAGCTTATACATCTCAGGAATGGCCTCGGGTGGGTGCTGAAAATCTCCATCCATAGTCACGATTGCCTTACCTCGGCTTTTGGTCATTCCTGCAAGCAAGGCGCCCTGGTGTCCGAAATTCCTTGAAAGCTTGAGCCCGATCACAGAAGATTGTTCTCTGGAAGCTTTGAGAATTTGTTCCCAAGTTGCATCCTCGCTGCCGTCGTCCACAAGAATAATTTCGCAATCAGCGCCTGTCTCTTCTAAAGCATGTATGAGGAGGTCCAAGAGAGGATGGATGTTATTTTCTTCGTTATACAGAGGAATCACCACTGAAATTGAATTTGTATCCTTTTGAGACGTATGATTTTCTTTCATCTTGGCACCTTTCAAAATCTAAACTTTCAGAACAACTATAATTTAAGAGCATTATTTTTATGTATATTCATATATTTATTCCACTCTGATATCCGCATCAATCTCCAGATATTTCAGAATCATCTTTATCAATCTTCTCTCGCCACCCCTTGCTCATAACCAAGTTCAAATCCTTTTCCTTTATCCTCTTATCTTCGTTGTCTTTGAAGAGTGCCTGTCTCAAATAACCCTTTTTTCGCCTCTCAATTTGATCCATTATTTCCTTTTCGTCGAGACCGTGTTTTTTAAAGATTTTTTTTAGTTCGGCAATCTGAGAATTGAGAGGAACGTGTGTCGTCAATCTAAAATGGGTTCTATGGTCTCGATAGTAATACAAACACTCCTGAATCGCCTTAAAAGAAAAGCCGGCCTCGGCCATACACCAGGGGAAGTCATAGTCATCGGCTCCATGCCGGCCTAAGGATTCATCCATCCCCCCGATATATAATGCCGACTTCACCTTCCAGCAGTGCAAATGTTTGACCGGACCAAAATGTTTAAAGTCAGACAAATTAAATGACTCCCTGGCTTTCAACATCGGCCCAACTGCCGAGCCGTCTTCATTAATATGAACCCGAGAAGAATGAAAATAGTCGATGTCAGGGTATTTTTTAATATAGCCATTAAGTACCCCGATAGCTTTTCTATCCAGGAGATCATCGCAGTGCACAGAACAAACATAGGGTGTCTTAGCATATTTCATCCCAGTGTTCAATGCACCGGTAATCAACTTGGATTCGTTTTTTATTACGGACACTCTTTTGTCTTTCGATATAGAAAGTTCTTTCAGATCATTAATTGTTGCAATCTTTTCATTATGATCGACTATGACAATTAAATTCCAGACTGGAGTGTTTTGGCTAAATACCGACTCTAATGTTTTTTTAAAAAAAGCACCTTTTGGGTCCTTGCACGGCATCAAGACAGTAACTAGAATTGTATGATGGGCCATGTCTGAATATCCTTACGTGGGTTTATGACTTTGTGCTTGGTTTTTTCAATCCTATTGGTGTTCATTACTTCCTTTAGGTAATATTCGCGTCAATTTCTCTGAGAAAAGCAATTGATTCCTTCACCAGATTTGATATACTAATATTTTTTTCCTTCATTTCCCCGGGATAGATTTCAGCAAGAATCTCCAGCCGGTTAGGCAGAAAGAAACCTTCTTCGGCGAATGCACGTATAATAGACGGTAACGTAAGCGGAAAAAATAGCTGGTTTTTTCTTAGCGAGCCACATACGATTACAAGCTGTGCTATTTTCCAGAAGAGTCGCAAAAATTTAAGAGTATCAAATTCAGATTTCAAAGAACTATTTAGTATTTCAAAACAAGCCTTCTTTTGTGTAAAGTGTATATTCGCAATTAGTTGCATCCAAACATGACTGTTTATAGACTTATAAGGCTTTCCGTCAATTCTGAATGGAGTTCGGCGTAGTAGTTCAAATACATCTGGACTGCTAAAAGGGGTTATTATGGAGTTCAGAGGTTTATTGGTATAGTCTGTATCAATTTGGAAAGATACATGTGTCAAGAGAAGGCAGGGATGAATGCGGGAACTGAGCTCAATTGGCATTTTCGAATGAAATTGATACAATCCCCTGAGTTCTTCTGTGGTGGGCAAGTGTTCAACATCCACTAAAATAGTTAACAAGAGCTCGTCAAGATAAAAATGCGCACAAGGCACGATGTATGCCCCTTGATAAGCGGACGACCATTTTTCTTTTACAAATCTCACTAAGCGTTTCACATGGTGTCGTTCATGTGATGTCCGAAGGATATCATTCCCAGAACACTCTACTCTGGTTACAGGCTTAGGCGATAACTGTTCAAAAGAATGAAGGCATAAGGATCCAAATGTGCAGTCAAGATACTTAAGCAAAAAATCCTTTGTGTCATCGACGATGTCTTTATCCATAGTGAGGAACCTGTTCCGACAAATTTTTTCCAACCGCTCGACAAAGACTTTTTGCTTTGCATCCAGAAATGGCTTCGCCATTTTCATGGCCTTGTCCCTATTAAAGGTTAGTTCGCCGCCTTTCAAAACCAGATTCATCTTGAGGATCTCGCTGACGGTTTTATAGCATACATTGTTTTGTGTGACAGTTTCGTCGTGGTACTTTCTATCCTGAAAAAGCCGCCATCCGAAGATAGCCCACCACAGTTTGATCTCACTAAAAAGAGACGTATATGTTTCTCTAACACTTGGAGAGGCAATGTTTGCTATGTAGTCTTTACCATAAAGTCGTTTCCAAGTGGCCTTTGCTTCCAAGAAGCGATACTGCCTTGGGAAGTCATAAACTCTATATAAGTTCGTTTCATCGCATACTACTAAATATGTGTCGAGCACTTTTGTAATCTTAACAAGCCTATTATAGACTGAAATCAGTGATTCCTTTTCTTGTTGCTCCATTCCATTAGCGAACACAGCGAGATCTATATCACTCAACAGTGGTACGATTTCTCGCTTTGCACCACCACGTCTAAGATACGCTGCTTGTATTGACGGATATCTTTTGAATAATCTTACTGCCAGATAAATTACCAAAGCATAATATGCACGATACACTTGAAGAAATGGTGGAAAAGCAGTCACCAAAACAAATTTTCTTATTGTTAATTTAAGCCAGTTTTTTTGCATCGTTTTTATGTATTATAGATTAAGCGTATCATTTGGAGTTTTGGATCATTGGATGAAGTGCATTTATATTCTGGTTGACTTCCCATATGCTGTTCATCGCAACCACAACGATATCACAAGGTGAATTCTGTACGGACCATATTAAATTTTGCTGCGCAGGTGTCAGTGAAAGATTGTTTACTATGCGATGCTCTTTAGGAACAGGCTCAAAAACACCAATGGGTTTGTCCCATTCATTTGGACCGCAGTTCCAGCAAAACACTTTCATGATTATAATTCCAACATCATGTTTTTTTGCAATAGGGAATAATGCTTCATTTGCTTGCTGAAATCTCAAGTTAAAGCGAATCATGATATAATCTATTAAATCAGTTTCTTGAATAACCTGACTAATTAAAGGAAATAGATTTATAGTATGACAACTGATACCTAAGTTTTGTATTAGCCCCTCTTCTCTAAGTTTTGCCATTGCTTCACAGGCAGCCAAGACCTCCGTATATGCGATATTTCTATTCCCCATACCCATAAGAAACAAGGGCGCATATGTATAATCCATAATGGTTAATCTTGCTTCAATTTCCTGACGAAGCTTTCGAGGCCAGTTTGGATCAGAAATACCATCCACGTATTGAAGGGAAACAAATGTCTGCTCTTTAACGTCCGCACGTTTAAAGGAGTCTGATAATAGTTTTACTTCATGTAACCATGTTGTATCAAAATAATTAACACCTGAAGAAATTAAATGGCCAATAAGCCGACCTCGAAGTTCATGGTGCTGAGGGCTGTGGCCGTTATCTTCCACTGGATATGTGTGCCCGCCCAAACCAAGAACACTTATCTCAAATCCTGTTCGCCCTAATCTTTTCTTGAAAATGTTTATGTCCTTTGCCATTTCGAGGAAGCAATTTATATATTAAAAAATATGAAAACTAATCACGAGCTGAAATATTGCACGATATAAGGGATAACCATAAAGTATATTCAGATGTCAAGTCGAAGTCGGCATTGCTAAATGTCTGCTTATCGGGTTTACCATAAATTCCCCCTTGCAAAAGCCAACTGCCATCATCATTTTGTTTGGACATTATGTTTTCAGCAATATGGAAAGCGATTTCAAGATATCGTTTCTCGCCGGTTATTCGGTAGAGCATGGCACAGCCCCAAGCGGCTTTGCCACTATCACTTCCGTCCCAAGGATTTACACAACGCATTTGAAAATCAAAATACCACTGTGCCAGGTCAGAATATCGTTTCTCGCCAGTAGATGAAGCAATCTGAACAAGAAAGGCGAAAGGAAGCCCTAAAGCGTACCAGCATTGATTTTCTTTTCTAACATCAATGAGGCGTGAGAAGGCTTTCCTATTGTCTTTTAAATCGGTGAATAATCGACCATTTGGTTGGATAGTAGTGAAAAAACGATCGTTTGGGGCAGGTTGCATATCAACGATACTTTCCAGAAACTCAGCAACACGTCGGGCAGCATCAATTCGACCGGCTGCCAAGCATGCAACACCCGCTGCACTTGTGGACACGGTACCTGAAATATTTTTACTGTTAGAATCAGTGTATCGGGAATGAAACCCTCCGTGATCAGCGTCTTGATGATTGAGTAAGAAGTCAACAGCCGGCATGGCGATCTCATAGCGTCCTGATAGCATGCTGCCGACAATGAAGTATGCATTTGGGTAAAGGTAATGTTCCTTTTTATGACTGGGATGTTCTCGCGGCATGAAATCGCCTTCAGCGGTAAAGAAATTCATAACGGTATAATTTAGTGTACGATGCGCTGCAGCAGGTTGTCCGGTCGCCATCAAGGCCCAACTTGTCTTGTAAAAAGCATCGACCTTTGCATCGTCCAAGTCGATCCAGCTTCCATTTGGATTCTGGTGGTCAACCAACCACCGACTGCCCATTAAGGTATGCTCCCAAATCCGCTTTTTCATTTTTCAACCTCCGCATTAATGAAAAGTTCGGGTTATCGAAAACTTGAAGTCACTATTCGTCTTCGCCAGAATACCCTGTAATATGCTGCAGGGATAGTAGCGAGGCAAACCGCGGAGAAGCTCGTCAGAGCAAAGACGGGTTTGGCTTCGTCGCAATGCCAATTTGATAACCCGTCCCATCGTGGCGGGACTGCGGAGAGCCTCATCAATTTTTATCCAGGTCTTTTGTTATGGCAAATGCCATATTCTCTTTATTTGTGTGTGTCATAAATGTTTTTAATAGCTTAAAATCTCTACTTTGTGAATAAGGCCGAAGATTATCTTTGCTTTCTTCAAGAAAAAGGCCGTGGCATAGACCAATTAAAGCAATCATGGCCATTGGGTGTTTGCTATTCTTAAGTTTTGTTAAGCATGCAACAAACTCTTGGAAAACACCTCTGTATCTGATCCTTGATCCTTCCAACTTGAACTTCTCGAAGGTATAAATGGGTGTGTATTCCGGTTTATGGCTGCCAAGTACTTCAGGGAAATGGCCATATTTTGATTCATTACGTTTAACAAAGACATAATTCCATCCTATTTCGCATAATCGATTAATTAAAACGGTATCAGGAGAAATTGAATTCGAAAAACCCACCTTTCTTACGCATTCTGTTCTGAACATCTTAACCGCCTGGATCTTTCCCAATAGGCCATCGGATAAATATCCGATGTACACTGCAATATCTTCTTTTATGAATTTCTGCATGGTTTCTATGCAATCTGGATCTAAAACCATGTCGGCATCGCATTGAATGAAAAATGGAGTGTTTATTCTGGATACACCTTCGTTCATAGCCTTATGAAAAGGAAATACATTTTCTATCAATACGATCTCTTTTGGAGGGGTGGTTTGCCTTTCAAGGCTCTGTATTGCTCTTTGGGTCGTTTTTTCACCTATGCTGAGAACTAAACCTGTCACATCCATTTCGGAGAATCCTCCTGTACACATTCGATATGGTTAATATCATCAATAAAGATAATGATTTTCTTAACAGGCGAGTTAAAAACTTAAATTAAAAATGTCGCTTTTGAATTGTCACCGGATATTGAATGACCCATAGAAGAATCTATAATAAAAGTCTACAGCGAATCATCATTATCCGTTCCGCCTGTCTACAATCGGATCCATTCCTTCTGGGTGAGCTCCCGGCAATCGAAATTTCAACTTTGAGCTTTAGGGTCTATTTTGAATCCGCTGCAAGTTAACCCCTGCATCTTACCTGATTGATCTGTCGGGCAATTCGGGAGTGCTGAAAAATATGGGCTCAACCATAACCGTTCAAGATTACTATTCAAATATCAAAAATAAATCAAACAGTCAATCCACAAAATTTAATATTTTTCTCAAAATTCCATTGACTTTGGATATAGTTCGCCATAAACGTTGGGCCAGTTTTGCAGTGGTCTGTTTGTTTCTTAATGCCACTAATACAACTTTGACCTTGAATTCGGGATTGTAATTTTTTTCTTTTATTGCTCACGAACAAAGGATACATATGATAAAATCATATGAGAAGTCTCCAGTACAACTCCGACTGGGTGTGGCAGGTTGCGGAAAGGTTTTTGAGCGACTATACATGCCCGCCTTGAAGAGATGTAACAATTGGAACCTGGTTGCCATATGCGAACCGATTAAAGATCGTCGCGAGTGGGTTCAAAAGACCCTAAATAGAACTACCGTGTTTGATAAATTTGTGACGTTTTTAAAAGAATCTTCATTAGATGTAGTGTTAATTACTACACCACCTGAGACCCATAGTGTATTGGCTATTAAGGCGCTTAAAATGGGCCTCCATGTTCTTGTTGAAAAACCCATGGCTCTGAATATTACAGAAGCCTTTCTAATGCTTGAAGCCTCATTACAGACAAAAAAACAATTGTGGGTAGGTTTTAACCGAAAGTTTAGAAGATCCTATATAATTCTAAAAGACAAACTGTCTAATTTTCCTACTGATAGTATCCAGAAAATTTTCTTCCAACTAATTTTAGATCCTTATAAGTGGCAATCGGTAACACCTTTCATGGGAGATGATTCTAAAGGCGGTGGAATTTTAGACGATGTCGTTTCACATCAAGTCGATTTGCTGTCCTGGCTTCTGGGCGTTAGAATAAAAATGGTAAAAGCAGAATATGTAGTAAAAAAGCATTTGAAAGCTGAATTAGTATCGATTAGTCTGAAATTTGAAAATGACCTTATCGCAACCTGTCTTGCGGGACACGGAACCAACTACGATGAAAAACTTATAATTCAATTACACAATAAAACCATCATCGCATATCCTACGTGGGTTTTGCAGACTCGTTGGCTGCCGGAAAAAATAACTGATATGTATTGTAAATTACGAACATTTTTTCATTATACTCTTTGCAAGGTGACAAAATTTCCGAATATTACTTTAGATAGTGTTGAATACCAGCTACGTTCTTTTGCTAAAGCAATTAGCGGTGAGATGGTGCCTCTAACGAATGATTGTGCTGAAACTGGAGTTCGATCTGTGGAAGTCATCCAGGCCTGTCGAAAAAGTCTAAAATCCGGAGGAAATTGGCATCAGGTAGGTGAGGAAGGGAAATCGATTTTATGAAAAGCAGTTCTCCAACAATTATGATTGGCCTGGATGGTGCAGAAGTGACTTTGGTTGAAAAATTCTGTTCAGAAGGCAAACTCCCGACGTTGCAGTCACTTAGAAAAGATGGTTGCTTCGGCATTTTGGATACAGATGCCGATATTTTTGCAGGTGGAGTGTGGCCAACCTTTTACACTTCCAAAAAAGTTCCTTGGCACGGCATTTTTCACAACAAGTTATGGCGCCATGAAAATATGCGCTGTGAAGTAGCGAATGAAGAATGGCTTTCTGCACAACCTTTCTGGGAATTTTTTAATGATAGCAACTACAGATTGGCGATCATTGATGTCCCTATGACTCTTGGAAAACCAAAACCTATCAATGGAATTCATGTGTGTGGATGGGGCACACACGATCTCATAAATAAGGGTTCCTGGCCGCCTGATCTTTGGAAAACGCTGGAAAAAAAATTTGCTCCTCCAGGCATACCTCCTGAATTCTTTGGCCCTCAAAGTTCAAAGACTTTAAAGACCCTCAGGGAAAATTTACTGAAAGCAACTAAGCAAGTGATAAGAATGAGTGAGCACATTTTAACTCAAGAACCGTGGGATCTTTTTCTACTGATTTTAGGGGCAACACACCGTGCAGGCCATTACCTCTGGAATCTTTCTCAGATAGATTCTTCGTGCCTTTCTTCTTCCGAACTGAAGGTATTAGAAGGGGCATTATTAGATACCTACCAGGCCTGCGATTATGGAGTAGGAAAGCTAATAGAAAAGGCCCCGCATAATGCTAAGATTTTAGTATTCTCGGTACATGGTATGAATCGAAACTCAGGTTGGTCAGACTATTGCCCTAATATTTTGTCTGTTATTCAAAAGAAAGGCCAAGAAGCCCCGGCCAAATCAGGTTTTCTTTACAGACTTAGACAAGTGCTACCCTGGCAGTTAATTCGCCAAATTACCCGGTACATGCCTAAGAGTGCGCTTGATCTTCTTGTCAGTCTTTGGTCTTCAAATATGTTTGATTGGCATACTACCCGTTACTTTCCCATTCCAATGGATCATGCTTGTTATTTGCGCATTAACGTAAAAGGCCGCGAACCAGAGGGTATTGTCGAATATGGCCCGGAATATTATCAAATTTGTGAAGAGTTGAAAGCAGCATTTTTAAGTTTTTGCGATATTGATTCAGGTAAACCAATAGTAGATAAGGTGTATCATATAGACGACCTGGTTCCTTTAGATGCACCCTACCGAAATTTTCTTCCGGACTTAGTTATAACATGGACAGATATCTCAGCGATCCAATCTAAAGGAATTCGATCGGAAAAATATGGAGAGTTTCTTATAGATGGTAAACTCCCATCGGGTCGAGCTGGAAATCATGCGAACAAAGGTTGGTTTGTGGCCCGCGGGGAAGGGATTTCTCCAGAAACATCAACAGATGAGAATCATATAGTAGATCTAGTACCTACCGTCTTTCAATGGCTTGGAGCTCAGCCGCCGGATCATTTTCAAGGCAAGCCTATATCATCACTCTGCAAGTCTTTGTAATGGGCAGAAGTTTTTGATTGGGTCAAGAATGGGTGACACCCTAAAGTAAAAGGCGGATCATGGCAAGTTCTCAGTTTATTTTACATGCCGTAGTCGGGATTGTTACTCCAACTTTCTGAAAGATTTTACCTAAAAGACTTTACATTCACTGCGTCTGGTGAGGTGCTTACTGCACTTTTCATCACTACTTGCTGAAGATCCCCTTTTTTGCATAGATTGAAAAGTTGAATACTTCTTATATTCCAACGTTTTAATAATTCATAAGCATTAATATATTTGTTCATTTATCCACTCCCGAAGTGGAGCCGGAATGATTGAAGGGAAGGGCAGCCGAGAACTGCCCGTTCGCTGATCAGGCTATCCCTTCAAGATATTGTGTTATATTTTAAACTCTATACAACATGTCGTCAATGAAATTTACATTATCCGGGTGCACCTGGGGTGCGTCCACTCCCTACGATTTCATACAATCCATTACGATTCATTAAACGCAAGCCCTTAAATATAGTATAAGTATTTGTAAATATTACATATCAATTCAAAACTGGCCATCATGAGGTCGACGGTTCGATCCCGTTCAGCTCCACCAAGTGTCTAAAAAAAGGTTGGTCTGCGGGACCGGCCTTTTTTTATTTGTATTATTGTATATCACGGATGCCCTTCCGCTCTTGACATCACAAGTGTATTGGCTT
>Ga0209013_10000758_pt1 | contig 29467 bp, 30 predicted proteins | sample Cruoilmetagenom2_FD_187291 | JGI IMG/M metagenome (GOLD analysis project Ga0209013, IMG submission 187291) | Oil polluted marine microbial communities from Coal Oil Point, Santa Barbara, California, USA - Sample 2 (SPAdes) (version 2) | ecosystem: Environmental > Aquatic > Marine > Oil seeps ...
ACCCTGACCTTGACCTTGACCTTGACCTTGACCCTGACCTTGTCCTTGACCTTGACCTTGACCTTGACCTTGACCCTGACCTTGTCCTTGACCTTGACCTTGACCTTGACCTTGACCCTGTCCTTGACCTTGACCCTGTCCTTGACCCTGTCCTTGCTGTCCAGGAGTTTGACTTGATCCTGGATTGGCTGGAGACTGTGATCCTGAACTTTGCCCTTGGTTGGCACCTGGCGAACCAGTTTGCCCCGTGCTTTGGCTAGTGTTTCCTGGATTTTTTTGTCCTGCCGCTGTCTGGACTGGATTACCGGCTAATTTCCCCATTTTACTTAAAGCAGTTTGAGTTTTCCCAGCTTGTTCCGCAAGGTCTTTTGTCGTTGTTTTCAGTGCCGCGAGTTCTTTCTTTTCATCCGCAGACAAGCCACTTTCTGCGTCTCCATTTTGTTTAGCCAGTTCGTCCTTCTCCATAAGTTTCTGCTCACGCAACTCCAGTTCTTTTTGTTTCTTTATTAATTCAGGGAGGGCTTCTTCTGTGGTCTCTGTATTTTTCAAGTCTTTTTCCAATTGTTGAAGCTCTTTTTTCAGTGCTTCAGGCGAGTTCTTTTTTATGGTCTTCGCCACTTCTTTTTTTATTTCCTTTACCAATTCTTTTTCTGTTTCAACGTCTTTTGCTTCTATTTGAGTTGCCGAAGGAAAGGCCATTAAAGCAAGTAAAATGGTTAAGGCTATCCCTATGCCAAAAAGGGATTTTGTTCTCCATAAATTCTTTTCCCTCTGTTTGAACAAATCAAAGGATCGTTCGGTAATATCCGCCGTTTTGTCACGAAGTGATTGAAGTAAACTCGACTCTTCCTCGCGTGAATGCAATGCCGTCAGCAGGAGATTCTCAGGAAAATAGGCATCAAAAGTGAGTAAAGAAGAGGAATTGGTTGGCTTCTTGATAACTCCCCCTATCAGGATTGTTACGAAACAAACCAAACCTGCCCCAAATGCCCATTCCGGATAATAGGGAAACACAAATAGCCTGGAAAGCACATACACCATTGCAGTTATCAGGAGTCCTGCACATCCTGCAGTTTGGGCGACTCCAAAAAGATATTCCCTCACCAGCCTTCGATGGACTCTGGCAACAAAAGCTGCAATACGTTCTTGACTATTCATGTTCCCCAACTCCTTATTTGGATCGTTTCATATTGACACGCAGTTTTTTGATGGAAATGGTAATGGCTGTTGCAGTCACCAGTACATAAAATATGGTAAATCCTGCCCATACAGGGAAATCAATTTGAGTCATCTCATTGACGAAGTTATCTGTTGTTGGATTCAACAATGTGAAAATCAATATTCCCGGATTGATACTTGCCCAGAAGTGGGCAAAAGGCGCTGGACTTGTATTGACCCCGGAACCCATCATATTTACTTGGATGGTAATGAGAAAGAAGAAAGCCGTCACGCCTGCAAGGAAAATCATCGTTCCGTAAGTTGCAATCATTGAAACGATTGTTTTGCGCGTAATGGTGGAGAACATGACACCAATACTGCCCACCGTGATCATTGTCAGGAAGAAGAACAGGAAGATCAGTCCCAGCTGTCCTGGTGAAATTCCTCCAAACAAGAAGACCAAACTATATACCGGCAGCCCTGCAACCAACATCAACACCAGAAATGCGATGGAAGAAGATAATTTCCCAAGTATGATTTGCATCGAACTCTGGGAGGTAGTCAACAATATATTCAGTGTTTGTTTTTCACGTTCCGTACTGATGGTTCCGGCAGTCAAACCGGGAGTAATAAACAAAATCAGCCCCAACTGAATGAACGTCAGCATACCAAACAACAAAAAGCTTTGTTCTGGTCTGAAAAAACCGGTACCCGTCAATGAAGTATTTAAAAAGATGAACCCAAAAACGAAAATACTCATGGCAATCAAATAAAATAAGATGCCGGTAAAACTTTTCAGTGAGCGGAAACGGAGCTTCACTTCCTTTACGAGAACCGGGTTATTCACATTGACTCTCATACAGTTTCCACTCCTCTCGTGATTTCCATAAAGACATCCTCCAAGTCGGTTTCCTGTTCAGCAAATGACAGGATCGACAATTGTCCTTCCATTGCGTGTTTCAATAAACGCATTTGGTCATCTTCCGAACCGCGATACTTGAATGTAATCATATGTTTTTCGGTGTACTGCTCCAGACCCGTGACAAAAGGGTCTTCTTCAAAGAAGCGAGCGGCACGGTCCGTCAGCCCTTTTAGTTTGACCGTAATGAGTCGTTCGCCTTTGAGTTGCGCTTGAATATCGGATACAGAACCATGGGCAATCAGCCTGCCCCCGTCTATGACACCGATTTCATCACACATTTCCGCCAGTTCGGGCAAAATATGTGATGAGATAAGGATTGTTTTTCCCATTCCTTTTAACTGTCTTAAAATATCACGCATCTCGACGCGTGCCCGTGGATCCAATCCGGATGCCGGTTCGTCCAGTATCAGCACTTTTGGATCATGTATCAGGGAACGTGCTAAACACAAACGTTGTTTCATCCCTCGTGAAAGGAGATCCACGTATTCGTATCGTTTATGTGATAAATTCACGAGTTCCAGCAACTGTGGAATCAGTTCTGCCCTTTTTGCAACGGAAATCCCGTAGCTGGCTCCATAAAAATCCAGATATTCATCCGCTTTCAATTGATCATAGACACCAAAGAAGTCTGGCATGTAACCAATCTGCTTTCGAACTTCATGAGGTTCTGTTTTGACACTTTTCCCATTGATAAATGCGTCACCCGCTGTCGGTTGCAACAATGTGGCAAGAATCGAAAATGTCGTGGATTTTCCCGCTCCATTGGCACCGACAAAACCGAAGACAGTCCCTTCATTTAAGTTCAAATTCAAATCATTCAAGGCATAAAATGAGCCATATTTTTTGGTAAGGCCTTTAATTTCTATCATTTTTGGACCTCCCCTTTTAAACGTAATTCTGGCAAACGTGTATAGTCATCACCGTTTGATGCTTGTTTATTTACTTTCAACTGAACAAAACCTTCAGCAGAAATGTAGTTGTTGACGTTTTCTTTAATTGAGAATCGTCCACTTGTCACTTCTTCGTAACTATCAGTTGACTTGTTATAAATTTCGACTGAAATCGAGTTGGTGTTTGTATTTGCCAATTGCAATTCTGTCCAGTTGACTTGATCTAGCGGTACATTTTTCGGCAAGTGCAAATAGTACATATATGACCCATTCGACATGAACCATTCGAATTTACTTTCACTCAATTGCTCCAGGTGTACGGATGGGTCTTCTGAATTGACCGCTATTTCAAATGATGTAGCAGGCAATGTGAATTCCCCTGAGAAAATAGTTTTTGGTTCAAATGACTGGTAGATCAGATTCACTGCCGATAATTCCGAACGGGAATCGACTAATGAAATTGGCACGATGGCATCCTCTGTATGCGCAACGATAGCGGGTTGTGTCGAACGTTTTCCAATCATCTGGGACATGCGGATCAAACTGTTTTTTCTTTCTTCCGGCAAATCACTTGCCGACATCGGAGTACCGGTCCCCATATATTGAGTGCTATTCGTTGGAGCAACAGGCAACAATAGTGCGGAGCCGATTGGTTCAGCCACATTTATGGATTCGTTAGGATCAATATCACCTAACTCAATCATTTTCGTTCCTGACCAAATGGCTACATCTTTCAATGCAAACGGAAATTCATTTTTGACCGTTCCTCTTACACTGTCCCCTTCCACCGTCAAATCAATCGCAAACTTACCGACATCTTGTATATGGGATTCCCCGACGACTGAAGAAACTGACCAATAACCCACATCACGCATGGTCAACTGATCTTTATTGGCTTGCTCCTGCAAAATTGAAGCTGCCTGTACGTTCGTCGAACTTCCCGTGAATCCATTAAAGCGTTTTGATGCTACCATCGTTGTCCCTGGTTCAGACTCGAATGTGAAGTTCCCGCTGCGGTTTGACAATAGGGATTCAACGTAATAACCCGACAGGCTTTCATCATCCTGAACTTCATAAAAACTTGATTGTTGGATTTGAGGACGCACAAGACGGTCTTTTGCTCCATAGGCGAAAATTGCAACAGAAGCCAAGACGGAGATGGCTGGGATGATCCACCAAGCATGCTCCCGTTTATCTTTTCGTTTCAACAAGAAATACAATAGCGGTCCCACGAGAACGATATAAAGGATGACAATCGCAATCATCAGCGGTGTGGATACCTGGAATGAAGGGAACAATTCATTTGTTTGCCCCACATCGTAGGTCAGTTGTTCTTTGACCCCCTGGTGTCCATAGTTCATATTTTGTGATGCTGCAACCCCCACATTCGCTCTGTTGATCAATTCAGTTAGAAAGGCTGTGGCACTTGCCTCTTTTGAAAAAGGTTCGTCTCCCAACGAGAATGAAGTTTGAATGATCGTTCCTTTTCCGATTGATTTTGATGCCGCAAGTGGCTGGTCTCCTAATTGCATCAATACACGGGACTGATCGTTGGCCGTTGCATTAAAAGCGGAAATGCCAGTGGAAAATTCTTTATTGTTAATGAATGCGGAGAACACTTCCTTTTGAATTTCCATGCGTTCTCCAGTCAACGCAAGAGGCAAGTGAGTGGATAATGATCCCAATTCGGCAGAAGTATTTTCAGAAGCCCCGACTATGACAACCCCACCTGTTTGTATCCAATTCAGTATTGCGTTTTGGGCCGGTTCTGGTAAATCAGCTAACACGAATTCATCTATAACCAAGAAATTGGCAACACCATATGCCGATGCATCCGTTGGAAATTCGAAATCTTTAATTTGCGCAAGGTGGATGACTTGTGTGCTTGGCATACTGTTGACTTTAATTGAAGAAAATGGACGCAAACGGTCTGCACTTCCAGTCAGAGTCATGACAAAATTCATTTCCGGACCGTAAAAAGTTGGACGCACACTTTTATTGCCTTTATATTTCACTTCCTTGCCGTTTTCCCAGTTGTTTTCATAAAAATAAAACATTTGTGTGTTCGAACCTGAATACGTATATTCATCGGATAGGCCAGGTAAAGATAAATTCAGCGTCTTCGTTTCACCTTGACCAATGGTAAACGGAATGGCTTTAGCCGAACCCACGGCATAGGATTCCGAATAATCGATAACCAAGTCCCCGGAAAACTCATCCCCATTGTTAACGACTGTCAAAGTCAGTGGAAATCCGAGACCATATTTGATTTTATTTTGGAATCCTGCTGTCGCTTTGACTTCCAACTGCGGTGCAGCCGAAGCTTCTGTCAATGGTACAAAACTGAGTACAAATAAAATGATAAATGCGAAACACCACCAAATATTTTGTTTCATTTCCTATCCCCCCATATATCTATACTTATTAGTACGAAATGGCTAAACATAAGTTCCGACAATTTAAAAAAATCATGATAGCCCAACGATATCATGAGTCAAGATTCTTAGTATATAAAATTTCACAAGAAATCCTCTTTGTATCCACATTGTTCCTATCCTCAACTCACAAATATTTAAATTTTGCATTTAATAAGACTATACAAATATGAAAGGGAGAAGTTGTTTGCCCAAAAAACCAAAAAAGAATTGCAAGCCTCATAAACACCATAAGTCCCCTACGCACCCTCATTATCCCGGGATTCCTAAGAAATTAGATGAAAACCGTGATTATGCGTTCCTAGATGAAGAAATTTGCATAGAAGCCAAGGTAACCGTGAATCCAAATGTTTCAATTGGAGAAGTCACACTCGAATGTCTTGAATCCACTATTGAACCTTACTCCAAATACAATAAATCACATAAAGAGTGCACGGTTTTCGTGACCCAATTGATTCGTGTTAAAATTCCTGTCCGATTCAGTGCCACAGTAGAAGCGGAAAAAAATGGAGTGGGCTGCAAGCTACCTGCACCACACGAACCGAATGATGAGAGTTGTTGAAATCCAGAAAGAGTGAGAGCGAAATATATGCTCTCGCTTTTTTATTTGAGATTTTTGGTCCTACTTGATAGAAACACAATACAAATAATGGTTCGTTTATGGCCAGAACAATCTATATGCCTATAAAGATAAACTATTATTTCCCCTTCATAGGTAGAATGCACAGATATTTATTCACTCTTTGAATCTTATATAAAACGTAGGAAGAAGAAGGAGGTGATATTAATGGCAGAAGAAAAAAACCCCTGTGGTTGCGGTAGCGATGAGTTAGTTTCAGGTGAAGTAATTATTGATAACCAACAAGTCCTTGCACCTGGATGTGATCGTGTAGTAAGCCAGGAAGTTTGTGTGGAAGCCAGTGTAACGGTCGTTCCAACTGTTAGAGCTGGAACACCAGTAGTAAATTGTGTTGGAACTCCTTCACTACTTCGCTGTAGAGAACGAAACTATACCCCAAGTACCAGCGGTCAATGTACCTTCAATGTGTCCCAAGTGCTTTGCGTGAACATCCCTATTCATTTTGATGCCCGTGCAACTGCTGTACGAGGAGCGGTGGCTTGTGGATTGCCATCTACTGAACCAAACTGTCCGGATATTCCTAGCACAGGCTGTACTTTATCCCAAGGACAATTTGGAAACAATGAGACATTGACAACACAATTGATTGATTCGGCTCCAAATAACCAGATTGTACTTGGAATAGACTCGTTGGGATTCAGCTTTACTGTGGCTACATTTGCTGACGCAAATCTTGTGTTCACTAACAATGTGCCTAGCCCACCAAGACCTAATCCTCAACCCCCCGTACCACAATACAACAATCTTTATATCCAGCTATTGGCTGCAAACCTAAACGTGTTGAACGGAGCAACTTGTGCGTTCGCAGAAGCAGCAATTACCGCGGCAAACACATTCCTCGCATCCGGAGTTATAAACGGACCTATGGCATCAACTTTACAAGAGCAACTTGCTCAATTTAACGAAGGAAATGCAATTGGTTGTCCTGGACATTGTTAATAACATGTATGGAAAAAAAGACATTCTAATTTCAGAATGTCTTTTTTCATTTTATAAAAAGATTGCTTTTCCAAAATCAAAACTTCTGAACACTAATTTACGATGGACTCGAGATCTTGCGTATATAGGATTCTGCAAAAGGGATGAGAGTATCAATTACTTTTTCATTTGGATCAAGCTTGGCATGATGCAGTCCATACTTAGAGTCCACCCCAGCCCAGAACAGCAGCCCTGGGATTTCCTGAAGGAAGTATCCAAAGTCCTCACCTGTCATCGCAGCATCACAACGAATGCCATTGATCGTTTCATCTTGTTCAGCGAATGACAGGAATTCCTCAGTCAGTTCTTCCGAGTTGTAAACTTGATAATAGGAGGAGCCATAGTCAATGTCGACTTGGCAGTCATAAGCTATCTCGGTTGCTTTACAGAAAGCTTCTATACGTTCTTTGACAGTTGACATGGTTTCAGCATCCATCGTACGGATCGTCCCTTCAAGTCGGGCATGTCCCGAAATGATGTTCTGAACTGTCCCGGATGTCATTTTTCCGATCGTGACAACAGCCGAATCAAGCGGATTGATCGCACGGCTGACAATCGTTTGAAGTTGAAGCAATAAACTCGCAGCAGCCACTGACATGTCTTTTGTTCGATGTGGGTATGCTGCGTGACCTTCAACCCCATGAAGATCTATAAACAGTTCCGATGTGTTGGCAAATAATAACCCCGGCCGCGTGGCAATCGTTCCGACAGGATACTCAGGAGCTATATGGAAGGCCAGGATCACATCCGGAATCAAATCTGGATGTTCCTTCTTCAACCATTCACGCATCGGAAGAGCACCACCTGGTCCTTCTTCAGCAGGCTGGAACAGGAATAGCATGGAATCGTCAATCGGATTTTCATTGATTTTTCTTAACAACCCAAGAGCAACCGTCATGTGGATATCATGACCACATGCATGCATGAAACCTTCATGTTCCGATTGGAAAGAAAGTGAGGTTTGCTCTTTTATTGGAAGTCCATCAATATCCGTCCGCCAGCCAATGGTTTTAGTTGGTTTCAGCCCTTTTACATGGACGACGAACCCCGTCTTCCACTTCACAATGGTCAATCGTTCCTGATTCATCGTCTCAATTTCTTCCAATAAATAGGCTTGTGTCTTATATTCCTGGAAACCGACTTCAGGTATTTTGTGTAAATCCCGTCTAATATGTTGAAGAGTTTTCATCATCGTCCTTTACAGTTGACGAAGTTCTTGCATGATTTCGGTTTTAGATTTGGTTTTATCATCAATTTCCTTGATGAATTTAGCAGGCATACCGGCAACCACAGTATAAGGAGGAACATCTTTCGTCACTACCGCTCCAGCTGCTACGACTGAACCTTTTCCGATTCTTACGCCTTCCAGTACAACTGCGTTTGCACCTATTAATACATCATCTTCCACGATAACCGGAGTTGCGGATGGAGGCTCAATGACTCCTGCCAAAACAGCACCAGCACCGATATGACAGTTCGTACCGACTGTAGCACGGCCACCCAGGATCGCACCCATATCAATCATCGTTCCATCACCAATAGCGGCACCGATATTGATGACTGCTCCCATCATGATGATGACGTTGTTCCCTATTTCCACTTGATCACGAATAAACGCGCCCGGTTCAATTCTGGAATTGATTCCCTTTAAATCGACTAAAGGAATCGCTGAATTACGTCGATCATTTTCCACGACTACATCCGTGATTTGATCTTTATATGTAGATAAAGCCACTTCGATTTCTGACCATTCCCCGAACAACACAAGAGAATCACCTTCACCAAACACTTTTGTATTTTCACCGAACGACATTTGTTTCAAGTTTTCACCATTGATATATACTTTTACCGGTGTTGATTTCTTTGCATGTTGAATATACGAAATGATTTCATAAGCATCCATTTGTTTCATCGTTAAACTGCCCCTTTCTATTGAACAAAATATGGATTAATTGTACAGGAAAAAGAAGTGAATTACACGACTTAATTTGAATAATCATGCAACTTTCTTGCATGTTCTGTTACAACTTTCACAAAAGCTTCCACTTGACGGAGTTCAAAAGCTGATTCATAACCGATTAACCATGTATCCCGTGTCAATTCAAACTCTTCAGCAGGGTTTGTCAATGCAATTTTATTCACTTTTTCAAGACCGCTCAGCGTAATGGAAGGGAGGATGGCATATCCGATTCCATTCAACGCCATTTGCTTGCAGGTTTCAATTTGGTCAACTGTGATTTGACGTCGGGGGCTGGAGGAAAAGTGACGTTGCCACCATGCCTGTATCTCTTGGTAGTAATTCGAGTCACTCTTGAATTGAATAAAAGGTCGATCCGTCGAAAGCACATCATCTACTGTTTTTAGTTCCTGATCCACCAAGTAAAGAGTATCCCTGAATAGATGGATTTTTGTCCCTTTCCACTCTGTATGCCCCCTTACAATACCTATATGGGCTTCCCCATCATAAAGTGCTTTTACGATTTCAGAACTCCATCCAGTAATGAGGGATATTTTGGCTTCAGGGTATTGTGTGACAAAATCCTTCAATACCATCGGCAACCAATTTTGACCAACTATTGACGCACAAGCAATTTTCAGAGTTCCGTGTACCTTTGAGGCCATCGATTGAATGGTTTCGAATATTTCTTCTTTTTTTGAAATGGAATCGATGGAAAACTGGATGACTAATTCGCCCGCAGGTGTGGGAGTGAGTCCTTTTTGGGAACGAATAAACAACTGTGCTCCCCATTCTTTTTCAATTGATTGTAGACGTTGCGATAACGCTGGCTGAGACAGGAAAAGTCTTTCTGCGGCTTTTCTCATGTTCCGTTCTTCAGCAAGAATTTTAACTATATGCGATTCATTCGTTGTCAATGCTCGTTCACTCCCATATTCAAGGCGTCTACAAATGATTTTATTCCTTCGAAACGAAAATTCCTAATTATTTAATCAAAAAGAAGGCCTCGAATTGAGACCTTCTTTTATTCTTGCATTCTAAAATTTATTTTGGTAGATATGTTTTTTCAGTTGTTTTAATACGACCCTTCTCGTTAAAATCCCTAAAAATGTTTCTTCATCGTCAACTACACATAGGAATGGATGATTGATCAGCAGGTCGAGCCCTTTTTTGAACTTTTCACCGATATGGATGGTTGGAACGGAAGACTGCATCACCAAATCCACTTTCAAATCCGGCAGACGCTCATACTCAATGTGGTTAAGGCCAAGAATTGAATCTGTAATCATTTGTGTACTTACCAACCCTTTCAGGCGGTATTTAGAGTCTAAAACCGGTACGGATGAATAACCCGTTTTAGTCAATACTAACAATGCATGTTCAGCACTGTTCCCAACTTGCACATGTGCGACTTTTTCTGATGAGATGATGAATTCTTCGATTTGCATATCCAAAAAATCTTTGCTTGTAACCGAGATCATACACTTCTACTCCTTTGTCTGTTCTCCTCGCGAACAGCATACTACTCTTTTATCATATCATATTCGGATACAAATCATAGATGTAAACGTTTGCAAAAAAATAAAACTTCTTCACCTAATTAGGTGAAGAAGCCGCGTAGTAAGCGATGACGATTGCAATAAATACAAGTGCAGAAACATAAACCCAAACAACAGGATTCAATGAGTAAGGATGTTCTTTTACAGCCTGTGGAATAGGCGTATCGTTTACTTGCTTCCGTCTATTTTCCAAAAGCGTTACCTGCCTGGTGGCATAATAAGCAGCAATTACAATCAATAAAATCACACTTAATAAAGGCCATATCCATATCGTCCAAATTCCCATACTAATCCTACCCTTTCGATGAAATTATGATTAGTATGGTTCATTAACTTATATCTACACCTAAAAAGGGAATTTATTTAACCATTGACCGCCATCTAGTGTCACGATTTCACCATTCATGTATGCCGCCTTTTCAGATAGCATAAAGGATGCCAAATCTGCAATTTCCTCCGGTTTTCCTAGCCTGCCTAGAGGAACCGATTTCAGTGTTCTTGCAGCAGCCTCTTCCGACTCCCAAAGTTTTTCCGCTCCGCCAGTTCTTTCTATTGGACCCGGAGCAATACCGTTTACTCGTATTCCGTACTGTGTTCCCCATTCAACTGCTAAAGTCCGTGTCAATGACATTACTCCGGCTTTTGCGGCAGCAGAATGGGCAACGCCTGCCCCTGCATTCCAGGCATAAGTCGCCAACATATTGAGGATTGATCCTTTTTGTTCTTTTTCAATCCAGTAATTTCCGACAGCTTGCGAGCAGAAAAATGTTCCGTTCAAAACAATATCAATGACTGTTTTCCAGCCATTTGGCGTCAGTTTTTCAGCATGGACGATGAAATTACCAGCAGCATTGTTTACCAATCCGTCAATACCTCCGAACATTTCATCCGTATAATTGACCATTGCCTGAACATGGTCTGGTTCCCTTACATCCATTTGGAAAATACCGACACGGTCGAAATTATGGGAAATTGCTTTTTGGGCAGTTTCCAATCGTTCCATATTGCGTCCTGTAATGACCACATTCGCTCCTTCTTCCACGAAACGTTTTGCCATGTAAAAACCCATCCCACTCGATCCACCGGTGACAATAATCGTTTTATCCTTCAGTAACATTCAAAACACCCCTCATCTTATTTCTGAATATTCATTCATAATTTTATTATGCCATTACTATTGCACGAAAGTATACAGATGAATTTCATTTTGACATTGGAACAAATACTGAATTTTTCATTTTCCAGTATTTCTAATCAATTTCCATATATTTAATTTTCAAGCTATACAGATTGGAAAGGAATTGGTATGATAGTATTTAATTGAATGCTCTGAATTTTTCTTGAGAGTTGCTTTATTTCTTCATTTCAGGATGCGAAAGGTGGGATTTCATGATACAAGATAGTACCGATGAACAACTTGCTTCGGCTATTTATTCAGTTAATCGTCATGCTAAAACAGCTACAGACAACAAATATCTATACGAATTAAAGAGGTTAGCCATTGAAAAAATGATTGAAACTGGACGTGCCAAGAAATTAGGACTGCATTTTGTAAAAAATCCTCGTTTTAGTCAGCAACAATCTTCTGTGTTGGTTCAGTGTGCAGATTACTATTTCCATCTACTTCCTAAAAAAGAGGATTTTCAAAATTTCCCTCATTTAGGACATTTGGATGACAACTACCGTAATCCCAAAAGACGAATGAGCTTGAATATTGCCAAGAAACTTTTAAGTGAGTATACTGGCTTTCATCAAACCATTATCAAGAAAAAAACCCCACCTGTTCCCACCTCCCAATACAAAAAACAACCAGTAAAGAAGAGATCATATACGTTTGTCAGTTCGTACCTGGACTAAAAAGAAAACAGGATGCATCCGTCTGGGTGCATCCTGTTTTCTTTTATTTTGTATCAGATGAATTGTGCTTCAACCGCAAATGAACAATTAAACCAATGACTGTCATCACGATTAAAGTGGATAACGCAATACGACTTGCGATTGTACCGTAATCTTGCAACTGGTACGTTATGGTCCCATATAGTACTGGACCAATAATCGCTGAAACTTTACCTGAAAATGCAAACAAGCCAAAGAACTGTCCTCGTTTATCATCAGGCGTCAATTCAATTATTAGTGTTCTCGAAGTCACCCACATCGAACCTAGAGATACCCCAAACATGCTTCCCGCTATCCAAAACATCCACTGTTCGTATGCGAACACTGCAACGAATAATGAGACAATCATTAACAATGCCACAATCGTCACAGCATTTTTGGCCCCGATTCTTTTCGTGATGTAACCGAAAACAAAGGATCCTATCACAGTGGAAATCGTGGATACCAAATACAGGATGATGAATTGACCCGATGTAAATCCTACGATGACCGTTGCATATATGGCCATCATCGCAATTGTGGTGGCAATGGCATCATTCAAGAAGAAGTAGGCGATCATGAACGTGAAAACCGGCTTATGTGTTTTCATGTCTTTGAATGTGCGGACAATCTCCTTGTAACCGTCAAAGAACGAACCCTTGACCCTTTGGTTTTTAGGTATCGGTGTATCCTTATTGATGAAAAATAATGGCAAAGAAAACAATAGGTATAGAATGGCTGTTGGTATGAAGGCTTTATGGTACTCACCATCACTCACGATTAAATAAACGAGTAACCCGACAATCGTGCCAAGATAGCCGACTGCAACACCAAAACCTGAAATCAAAGGCATTTCCTGTTTCGTTCCCAAATCACTCATCATCGAATCATAAAACACCAGACTTGAATTGAAGAAGAATTTGGCAATGACGAAACTGACAACCACCAATGCATAGGACAATGGCACTCCCCACACCAATTTGTCAGAGTCCAGGCCACCGAAAATCCCCATCATGAATGTTGCGAGAATTGAAATCGAAGTAAACCACACGATAAATCGTTTTTTGTAGCCGGTCCGATCAATCCATACTCCAAAAAGCGGGGAAAACATGACCAGGAAAAAGCTTGCTACAGCATTCGCATATGATACGAACGTACTGGCTACTTGCTGTCTTGCTGCACTAGTTCCAATGACATCATCTGTGTAGAAAGGAAAAAATACAGTGTTTATATTGGAAGAAAAAATCGTATTCGCAAAATCATAAAAAGCCCATGATAAAATCGGCAATGAAAGATACAGAGCTAATGGACTCCGAGGAGTCGTTTGTTGTTTAACCACTCATAACACCCCGCTACTTCCTATTTTAATTGCTGTAAGCTTTTATCAGACTTTGTGTCCCTTCATTTTCGTATCCCTGATGTGCCAATTCCTGATACATCGAATAAGCCATTTCCAAACCTGGCAATGTAAGTTTCATTTTTTTCGCTTCGTCCAAGGCAATGCCCATGTCTTTGATGAAATGCTTCATATAAAATCCTGCTTCGTAATCTTCCTTCAACATTCGTGGAGCCAAGTTGGTCAATGACCATGACCCAGCGGCACCCGAAGTAATCGATTTCAAGACCATTTCAGGATCGAGATTGGCGCCTTTTGCATACGTAATGGCTTCACAGGCCGCAATCATTGTTGACGCAATCCCAATTTGGTTCGCCATTTTAGTATGTTGGCCAGCACCCGCATTCCCTTGATAGACTACATTACCCCCAAACAATTGGAACAGAGGTGAAATTAATTCAAAGGTTTCTTTGTCCCCACCGACCATAATCGAGAGTTTCCCTGATTTCGCACCTACATCTCCACCGGATACAGGAGCATCCAGCGAATTCATCCCAAGCGATTTAGCTTTTTTGTACAAATCAATTGCCAGGCTTGGAGTAGACGTGGTCAAATCGATCACGATCAGTCCTGGATTGCCATTCGCAAAAATCCCTTGCTTGCTGTTATATACTTCATCCACATCAGAAGGATAACCGACCATCGTGAATAGTACATCTACTTGTGAAGCCACTTCTCCAGGGGTATCGGACCATTTAGCACCCATAGCAATCAACTCATCCGCTTTGGCTTTGGTACGTGTAGAGATTGATACTTTATGACCAGCGGACAGTAAATGCTTTACAATGCTTTTCCCCATTACTCCAGTCCCGACAAATCCTACATGCTTCAATTCAATCATTATGTAACCTCCATGTTGTTCATTCATATTCTTTTGACTATAAGTTTATCAAACTTCCAATATATAAGCATCGAAACATTCCGAAAATATTGTTTAATTTTCTTGGGCAAATTAGGTCTGGATAAAATTTTTCAGTAAAATGGATTTTTGGACAAAAAAAGTAGGACACATTCCTTTCGGAAATGTGTCCTATAAAAAGGGGGAAATGAGAATGTTGCTGTGTTCTATCATAATTTCCCCCATATTCTCCAATTTTAAACCTCTTTATTTAAATTTTTTTTGGAAAGTTTATTTAGTTCATCAATAAACCATGTTCCATCCTGTTCATTCATTAGTTCTCCACTGTAGCGGACCATATCATATACTTCAAAAAAACGTTCGCTCACTGGCCAATCTTCCCTATTAAACCATTCACGTACTGTTTCATTTTGCGTTCTTCTGAAGCCACTTTCCCCAGCTTGTTTTTCAAAATCACGATAAGCATCGCGGACAATATTGGTCTCCATGGAATATGTCCATTCCACTGATGTTTCTTTTTTGCTACTGATGTGTCCTACTTGATGTCTCTCATATTGTGCATTTTCTTTTGCAACTTCAATTGTTCCCTTTTTGTATTTTGAAAGACGCCATATCAACACACCAATCAGGATAATAACAATAACACTGATTATGGCAACCCAAGGAAAATCCACTGAAGCATTTTGCATATCTGATATCACTTTTTCTTTTTCTTCATATTCATACTGAGCCTGTGATTGTGATTCTCTCTCTTCAAAAGGCTTCACGTTACCCATAAAGACACTTCTGAGCCATTCCATCAATATTCCTACTGGGTAAAACAGCACCATGAGGACATCACCGAATATCGAAACGAATGCTACCCTCGCTTTACTTCCAACACCTGCTATCAAGCCAAAAGCGATGGATGCGAGTCCAATTATTCCAGCAAATACACCCAAAACTCTTGAGAGCGGTACTTGTTGGCTTTCTTTGGAGTGAAGCCACTGGACAATCATGCGATCCAGTACGAACATGGTGAGACCTATTACAGCGAGTAGGAGTGCGTTTTTCATCGCTTCAGGGTTATTGAGCACTGTTGCCAAGAAATAAACCAATGCGAGTATTATGACAAGTGCCGTGAAAAAAATACCATCATGGGACGCATCCTCTTGTTCTTTAGCGAAACGTTCCTGTATGCGCCAAATCGCAAATGCGACAATCCCTGCGAATAACCATAACGGCGCGCCGACAAAAAAGACCGACCCGCCAATGACGACCGATACGATGAGCGATACCGCGATTTGATAGCCAGTTACCCGAAATAACAACGTAACTAGTATCGCAATTGCAAACAGGATGATAATCCACATAAAAGGCATGGGTACCGTTGTCTCAGAACTGATAAAAACGAGCAAAAAAGACATCAACCACACATCTTGCAGGAACTTCCCAAGTGATTCGAACTGTACTAGCTGCTTTGAAGGGATCGATTTTTCCAAATCACGCCACCTCCAATACTCTTACTGCCTCTTACTTCCACATGTGCAACCTTTGACCATTTAGCGACATAGGATGCCACCTCATGTTCCTCATGCGTGAAAATGAGCACGGACATCGGCAGGTTTTCATGCATATCAAGATGCGTCAACATCCGTTTAAAAGGCATCGTCAAATCATTTTTCGACAGGACTGTCATTAACTCCATCGCTTTTTGACGTTGTTTCTGTCCATCCCCTGTCGGAAGGAATAAATAGGGTGTACGGCCAAATGATCTCACATTCACAGTCAGTGCAAACGGTATTCCTTCGCGATAGAAATAATCCACATAAGAAGCAATCACTTCTATCCGTTCTTCCAAGTCAGATATGATCGAGTAATGCTGGGCCACATTTAGAATCAACAACACGGACTCATTGGCTTTATGTGTGAATACTTTTGTCTGTAACTTTTGCATCCTCGCACTGGCTTTCCAATGAATGTGATGAAATTGATCGGTTGGTTCATAATCTCTCGTTCCAATAGGTGAAAACAAATCCTGGAAAAGTGATTGCTTGTATTCGTAGTCCCCAGGTTTCAAGGCGGAAGGATGCCGCATGTCTTTTAATGGAAAAATCGATGGATAGACCAATTGTTCCATCAGTAACAACGGTTTATGGGATAGAACGACTGAACCTTCACCAAATAGGTGTGGAATCGTAAGCTCCAATTGCTTCATTCGGGATAATCCTCTTTTTTGACCGACAATCGGCACTTTAACGGTAACGATTTCATTCCTTCCTATAGTCAAGGGCACGACAATTTCAATTAATTGCGAGTGACTGACATTTTGACTGTGAAGCGGTAGAACAGAATCCTGAAAATATAACCGCAGCTGTCCATTCCAGATAGGAACTCCTTTATTTTCAAACGTCAATTCCCATTCGGACTTCCCCCCCTTTAGCATTCGGCTTCTCTTTTTGTTGTTAACCATTGTCAGCTTTTGCCCGACTCGTTTAAAGTAGACGAATTGTAAATAAGCCACCACACCGAGGAAACCAAATACTCCAGCGGCTGCATATTGAATCAGAATGATCGACATGACAAAACAGAGACCGATAGCTGTCAGGACCCAATTTGTTTTCATAGCGCCATAATATTCACGATGCCAAGTCATCTTGCCATTGCCTCAACAGGTGTTTGGACTGATTCCACTATTTCCCGTAGGATTTCAACCGGTTCGTGAATCAACATTCCTTCAGCCGTCAACATGAGTCGATGTGACGCCAGTGGCGAAACCATTAATTTAACATCATCAGGCGTTACATAAGAACGTCCTCTAATAAATGCATGCCCCTGAGCGGCGTGTAGAAGTGCGAGCGCCGCACGTGAACTCAGTCCCAATTCAACATAAGGATGTTGTCTTGTAGCATGGATGATCTGCAAGATATAGGTTTCAATATCTTCATGTACACTTACTTTTTTCACTTCCTTGCGCCATTCCTGAACATCTTCAATATCAATGATGGATGAAGTTCTCACTTCACCTGGAGCTTGCCTGAAGTCCTTTAATATTCGTCGTTCTTCTTCAAATGATGGGTATTCGATTTCAAGTCGGAACAAAAAGCGATCCAATTGGGCAGCTGGTAATGAAAATGTCCCTTGTTGGGATTCCACAGGATTCTGTGTTGCGATAACCATGAATGGTTCAGGTAATATGACTGTTTCCCCGTCGATTGTGACCTGCTTTTCTTCCATTGATTCCAACAGACTTGATTGTGTCCGTGGTGTTGCACGATTGATCTCATCTGCAAGTAATATATTGGTGAATACCGGACCCGGTCTCATCATGAATTCCTGCGTTTTTGGATCAAAATAACTGATTCCCGTCACGTCTGATGGCAGTACATCCGGAGTAAACTGCAACCGTTTGAAATTCCCTTTAAAAGCATGGGCGAACGATTTCGCCATCATCGTTTTACCAGAACCAGGGACACTCTCCAACAATACGTGCCCTCCCTGTATTAGCGCGATTAACATAAAATCAATTTCTTTTTCTCTTCCTACGATGGCGTTATTTAACGAATCTTTTAACAGAGTTAACTTTGACAATGGTTTTCCCCCTTTAATTCACACTAGTAGTATATCAAAAAACTTCAATATTTTCCGAATATAATGATAGTTAAAAATTCTTGTTCAAATTGAATGACTCATTAATGAAGATCAAAAAAAAACTAAGCGGAATCCGCTTAGTTTTTGACAAGTTTCATTTTAGTGGTTTTATGAGGAAAATTCCTGAACTGATATAAATTTAGCAACCGATCCAACTTTTTACTTAACCGGATAGTATTTGCGTCTCCAAAACCGTTTTCAAGCGCAGACTGTATCATTTTTTCTCGGGTGTGTTCTACTTGCTTAAGAATTGATTCTGGCACGCCAAACCTCCTTTGTTCAAACTATATTATCCATTATTATACACAATTTCCTGTTGTCTTACACATGTTTTTTTGATCAAATGCATCTTTTTATCAGCTCCGCGCTTCTGATTCATATGTATAGACGACGATGCCACCGTGTTTAGCTGTGCCCTTGATATGTTTAAAGTCTTCTCTCCGGACTAATACTTCACGAAAAGGGAGAAAGTCTTCTTTCTCAATTGTAATTGAAGAACGACTTCCTTCTTTCAAGTCATCTAATTGTTGTTCATAATTATTCATAAATATCCCTCCTCTTATAGTGTATTCAAAAATGATTTGACGATGTATTCAGAAAACACTTTACGTCAGAAAAATTTTCATGCAAACTATTGAATATGACTGCACGAAGGAGCTGAATGTCAGTGGAAATAGCAACTGTTGGATCTATTATTGAATTTAAGGATGGCTTGCAGGGCATCGTGGAAAAAGTGAATGAAAACTCGGTGATCGTAAATATTTCCATTATGGAAAATTTCGAGAAACTTGGTATTGAAGAAAAAACAGTTGTGAATCATAAGCGGTATAAAATAGTATACCTTAAAGAAGTAGAGTCTTCACCAATAAAGGATGAGGATGTAGGGTGACTATGAACCGCTTCTTTACGTAAGATTTATGGGAGGAATGAATGTTGAATATATTAGCTCCTCATCTTAGATGGACCATTTTGCTTGTTCTCGTATATGTTTTACTCTTCTTCACTTTTTCCAACGAGAAGATTTTTTGGTATATGTATACATTCACGATGCTGCTATTGATGGCATTTTCTTTCGTTCTTGGTAAAATAAATGATGATGTACAGACGTGGGAGTATTTAGTTTTCGGCATAGGTTATGGTACACTCACATATGGACTTATCGCAACTGGATATCGTTTCTTTTCGATTTTTTCAGATTTTGCTTCGGTTTCAGTAGAGTCATTTTTTGGTGCTTACGGACCAACTACAGTTTGGCATTATTTGTTACTGATGCTGATAATTGCACCAGGCGAAGAATTATTTTGGCGTGGACTAATTCAACAAAAATTGAAGGCGTACATGAGTCCATTTTTTGCAGTTCTGGCAGCGTCACTGCTTTTCGGTTTGTCCATGGCGTTCAGCGGATTTTGGCTAGGCGTATTGGCAGCATTTATTTCAGGAATGTTTTGGGGAATATTATATGAATGGAAAAAAAGCATGCCACTCATCATAATCGCCCATATAACAATGACCTTCCTCCTGTTTCTAGTATTGCCACTCAATTCTTGAAACTATTGAATATATCATCACGTCTACTACACAAAGGAGGAATATTAAATGAAAAAAACATGGCTTTTATTTGCAACGATTACAATGGCTATCTCCATACTTGCTGCATGTAATTCTAACGAAGGTTCAAATGGTACGGAAGGCGAGACCAATTCACAAGTAGAAACTGATGAAACCGTAACCGAGGAAGTAGCAGGAGAAAATTCAGAGGAACGACCTGTCACGGAGGAAAGATCAGAAGAAAAAATTCTTAATTACACAGTAAGTGGTGAAGCAAAAGAAGAATCATCGATCTTGACAAAAAGTGATGAGCAAAACTATTCCCTTTATAAATTGGATGGCTTTAGTTTGACTGGTGAAGAACCAAATAAGGATTCACTTTACTTCGATGATAATTCAGCTGTCTTCATGCGTGTTGAAACGATTTCAAAAGATGAAGCATCTTATGAGATTATTGCCAACAATATGCTTGAAACGATTGCTGCTGTAAGTGTTGGCAAAGAGCCTGTGAAGATTGATGAGACTGCAAAACTGCCTCAAGGTGAAGGAATAACGAACCCAGTCGGATATGAAGCATCCTTTGAATTAGGTACTGTATCCGGCATTGTATTTGAACAAGGTAATTTAATTGTCCGACTGACAATTTTCGATCAAAATAGCGTCAACTTGACGGATGCTTTCCTGAAAATGGGAGAAACAATCGCTGCAAACTAAGAAAAAAGTGCGATCCTCACTTGATTCAGAACATAAAAAATTCCGGCCACTTTCGTGGACCGGAATTTTTTAATAGGATAGATCCTTTATTGACAAACCAAGTTTTTTCAATAAATGAATCGCCTGATCTTTTTCATCCGTATCGAGGACATTCATGATTTCCAGCAATTGTTGCTCGTGTTTAGGAAACAGTTGCTCCATAAAGGCTTCTCCCTCAGGTGTTATCTCAGCGAATGTCACTCTACGGTCAGATGGGCATGATACACGGAGTATATATCCCCTCTTCTCAAGCTTGTCGATGACATACGTAATCGAACCACTTGCAAGTAAAATTTTGTTCCCTATTTTTTGTAAAGGTTGACGGCCTTTATGAAACAGTAACTCCAATACCGCGAATTCAGTTGGATTCAATCCATTTGCTTGGAAAAATTGATTCGTGCACTCATGCAATGCTTTATTTGCCCTCGAAAGCACGATAAATAACTTCAGGGATTGCGTTATTTCTTCAGATTTCATTTATATCACCTTTATTTTCATTGATTCCATTAAAGCTAGTATATAGGCAATAGGAGAACTTTGTCAAAATGGGCTAGAAGGTTCAGTGGGAAGGTCAGCTAACTTTCCTCCTTCTACTGTCATCAACAGCCGCTACTTCACCGATTCAATGATTGTTCCGTAAATTCCATCTCCAATTGTAATAAAAACTCTTTGATGGACGTAAGTGATCCAGCGTAGCCTTTCAACGTTTTGTCTTTGCCGATTACTCGATGGCAAGGTACGACAATGGGGAGTGGATTCCTACGGTTAGCTTGTCCCACTGCACGGCAAGCTTTAGGGTTCTCAATACGCTCAGCAAGCTCTTGATAGCTAATTGTTTGTCCATACGCTATATGTGGCAACTGCGCCCATACGCCCTTTTGAAATGCTGTACCATGTGCATGCAGAGGCAAATCGAAAGAAATCCGTTCGCCACAAAAGTATTCATTTAATTGTTTAAGTGTTTTTTCAAAAACTTTTTCATTTCGAGAATCATCATTTGTACTTACACTTAAGGGTCCTTGCGGTTCTTGAAATTGGATGGTTGTCAGCTCCCCATCTTCAATTTGAAGATATAGTTTCCCTATTGGACTTTGCATAACTTTGAGCATTTTTTGAATTCTCCTTCATTGAATCTACTCGATATAGTGGGAAGTAAAGATGGAAAGTTGTACTTACATTTATTTCACTTTCTACTTCTATACGTCCTCCATGTTCTTCGACTACCTGGATTGCATGTGGAAGCCCCAATCCGGTCCCCTGTTTCTTGGTTGTATAGAACGGCAAGAAGATTTTTTGCATTTGATTCGGTGTCATACCGCTTCCCTGGTCTTTTACAGAAATAAGAACCTTGTCGTTTTTGTCAAGTGCTTGGATAATTGTTATTTTACCACCATCTGGCATCACTTCAATGGCATTTTTCAATATGTTCATCAACACTTTTTTTATTTCGTAGCCATCTCCAAGTATACAATCCGAGTCTTGAACCGAGGAAACAAAGTCGATTTCGATATTTTGGCTGATGGCCTGGGGATACATGAAATCAATCAGTTCAGTGATTATTGTAGATATCGAGATGTTCTGAAAAGATCTGACTGTAGGCTTGGATAGTTCCAGAAATTCATTTAGGATGGATTCCATACGGTTAAGTTCACTATTGATAATTCCCAGATACTGAGTTCCATCTAAAGTAACTTGATGTTTGAGGAGTTCGGTAAAACCCTTCAACGAGGTCAGGGGATTTCGAATTTCGTGTGCAATGCTTGCAGCTAACTGGCCCAAGTTGGACAAGGATAGGGAGTGCTCCATTTGTTTTTTCATTTGAATTTTTTCTGTATCGTCACGGATGACCGTCATATACATATCAACATTTTCGTTGAAACTTGATTCCACCTGGAAATACTTTGACTCACCTTCCTCATTTACAGTCTCGGTAATCATTTCTGAGGTGCCTTTGGAATGAAGTGTGTTGATAAAATGGGAAGAGTCATTAAATAATTCAAAAACCGACGTAGAACTTTTCCCGATCAACTCTTTTGGAGAAACACCAAAAAAAGTCTCAATTTGTTGATTTGCCTCTATTATCGTGCCATCGGCAGTCGCTAGGATTAAACCGTGTGGCGCATATTTAAAAAAAGATTCATATTTCAGGAGACTTTCAGCTCCGGTGCAATTGATGCTTGGATGGTCAAACACTTCTTTAAAACGAATGATATATTGGAAAGTTGACTGATTGTAACAGCCTTCCACTTGAATAACACTTGTTATTCCTGATTGATCGGAGAGGCATAAATGACATGTGGCTAAATTGCAAGTGGTCGCTTCCTTCAGAAATTGACGCCACGTTTTTGTGGATGACTTGTCCATGCTATTGACAAGTTCTTGTATCGTTTGGCGTGAAAAAAACTCCCTGGCTGCAAGATTCATTTTTATAATGCCTTTTCCATCTTCAAAAATGATGACTGAATCATCATCATCCAAAAATAAAAAGTCGAATATTTCGGTTATTTTATCACCAACCAAGTCAATCACCCAACCTCTCACATTCTATTCAATATGATATGTTAGGTTTAAGCTCTATATTCTTAATAGAAAATATACCAAAAACAATAAATTGTGATAATTCCATAACAGAACAATATTATCGATAGGTTGATTGGCCTATATTGTTTCAAACACTCATCCCTGTTAAAATAGATTGATGCAAAAAAGGAGAATGCCTGATGAACATCGTGCTAGCAACGTTAAATGCTAAATATATCCATACAAATCTCGCTCTTAGATGTTTAAAAGCCAGTGCCCAACCTGAGTTCCAACCTATCATTTCGGAATATACGATAAAAGATCCAGCTTTCAATATTGTTTCTGATATATATTTAAAAAAACCGAAAGTCGTTGGCTTCAGTTGTTATATATGGAATATCGAAGAGACCATAAAAGTCATTAGACTTTTGAAAAAAGTAAGCCCTGAAACGATAATCGTCCTAGGCGGCCCTGAAGTATCCTATGATTCAAACTATTGGTTACGACGTATAGAGGAAATTGATTTTATCGTTATGGGTGAAGGTGAAGTTTCATTCAAGCAACTGCTCCATTACGTACAAGGGACCATCCCTTTGAAGGAAGTGCCAGGAATTTGTTACATGCAGGACAACAAATTCATGATTAATCCTCAAGGTCCGAAAATTGATCTGCGCGAAATGCCCTCGCCTTACCGTTTTGAAGAAGACATTCCTCACTTATCCAAACGCATTACCTATATCGAAACCAGTCGTGGATGTCCATTCTCTTGCCAGTTTTGCTTATCTTCAATAGAAGTAGGCGTTAGGTATTTCAATCGTGAGAAAGTGAAAGAAGACATTCGATATTTAATGGATCACAATGCAAAAATCATTAAATTCGTTGACCGGACCTTTAATATCAGCCGCAGTTATGCAATGGAAATGTTCCAATTCCTGATTGACGAGCATCGACCGGGTGTCGTCTTCCAATTTGAAATCACTGCTGATATCATGAGACCTGAAGTTATTCAGTTCCTGAATGATAATGCACCGGCAGGTCTGTTCCGATTTGAAATCGGTGTTCAATCTACTAACGATCTGACAAATGAGCTTGTCAAAAGAAAGCAAAACTTCGCCAAGTTGACACGAACGGTGACCATGGTAAAAGAAGGCGGAAAAATTGCGCAGCATCTGGATTTGATTGCTGGGCTGCCTGAAGAAGATTATGCTTCATTCAAACGCACCTTCAATGATGTTTTTGCTATGGGACCTGAAGAACTACAATTGGGCTTCTTGAAACTTCTGCGTGGAACTGGACTTCGCGTACAAGCGGAAGAATATGGCTATGTATTTGTTGACCAGGCACCTTATGAAATATTCGCAAACAATGTTTTGACTTTTGATGATATGCTACGTATAAAACAAGCCGAAGATGTTCTAGAGAAGTATTGGAATGCACACCGACTTGACCGGACAGTCGGCTATCTTGTAAGTGAAACGTTTGAAACACCTTTCGATTTCTTCCAAGATTTTGGAACTTACTGGGAAGAAAAAGGCTGGTCAAGAATCGGTCACCAACTAGAAGATCTGTTCAAGCGCCTTGAAGAGTTTTTAATGCAGGATGGCCGTGCGGATATGACCATTGTCAGAAGCTTGATGAAACTGGATTACTTGGCACACCATCAATATCAACCACGTAAACCTTGGTGGGATAAAGAAATGGAAAAAGAGGCGCAATCCATTTTATATCGACAAATCATCGAGAATCCAACAATTGCCGGACCTGAGTTTGCCGAACTTAAATTACACGAACGTGAACTTCACAAGCAAACTTTGCTCGTTCCATTTACATTGGATCTGCAAAAACTTGAGCAAAATGAAGTGGTTCCAAAAGAAGGCTATTTATTGACCTTCTTCCAAAACGGACAATCCCCACTGTTTTCTTTCATACCAAAACAAGTGGTCTAATTGCACATTATCATTTGTTCGAAAAAGTTTATCCTGTCGATTTCGTTGCAACGCACTTTCATGTTTCGAAGCGATGCATAATAGCTACTCGTATTATGTAACATTAAAAAGAGCAGGTCCTGAAATTCCAGGATACCTGCTCTTCTTTTATCCGATAATGACCCGTTCTTTCGGATAGTGGAATTTCGTCTTGGTTCTGCGTCCGCCTATGGTGAAGAGGAATGAAATAAGTCCGACTCGACCTATGAACATCAATATCATGATCAGTACTTTTCCAAAAGCAGATAGATCCTCCGTTATACCAAGTGACATTCCGCAAGTACCAAATGCCGAAGTAATTTCAAAAACGATGGCGGTAATCGATAAGGTAGGTTCAGAAATCGATAATGCGATGGTAGCAAATAAAACCATAAATATCGCTAAAATGATGACAGCATATGAGCGAAACACATCAATCAATTGAATTTCACGATTGAAAATTTGGATTTCGTTCTTCCCTCGAGCAAAATTAATCAAGAAAAGAATGGCAATGGCAAAAGTTGTCGTCCGAATTCCTCCACCAACCGAACTTGGAGAAGCCCCGATAAACATTAATGCGCTCATGAAAATATTAGTTCCTTGGCTAAACTCCGTTATATCAACGGTCACCAAACCCCCTGAACGGGAAGAAACTGAATGGAACATTGCCGTGAAAAGAGCTTCATGCCAAACCATTCCTTTAAAAGAGTTAAACATCTCCAAAGCCAGTATGACGATTGTTCCGACTATCAGTAACATTCCAAAAGTCACGGTCGTAATCTTCGTAAATAATGAAAAGCGGAAGTCTTTTTTCTTATTCGAAAGAAAAGCTTTGAACTCAATCAAAACAGGAAAACCGATTGCGCCAAGAATAATAAGAAGCATGTTAATTATCTGGACGAAATAATCATTGTGATACGGAACAAGTGATTCTCCGGTTATATCGAATCCACCATTGGTTGTGGCAGAAACAGATGCAAACAACCCGTGTAAGACAGCTTCCGAAAACGTTCCATAAAACTGAGTGAAGTAAAGTGTGAGAATAAACGCTCCGATCAATTCGATTAACAGTAAAATTTTTATGATTTCAATAATCAAATGGACGACTCCGGATAATGAATGCTGGTTATGATCAATCATGATCAATTGCCGTTCGCGTAGACCGATTTTTTTGCCGACAATCAACCAGATAAACGTACCCAATGACATGATGCCAATACCTCCCAATTGGAGGATGACCATTAACATGACAATACCAAATGTCGTATAGGTTTGCGAAATGTTCAAAACGGATAGCCCTGTGACACTTACCGCACTTACTGCAGTAAATACACTATCAATAAAAGGCACATTTACTCCTTTTTGATGAACTGCTGGTAAATTCAATAACAGTACTGAAAATGCAATAGCCAGAAAGTAATATGAAACGATGGCCTGTGCTGGCGTCAGGCTTCGTATGGTACGGATAATCGGATTCATAAACAGGTCAAGTCCTTTCAAAAGACACTGTAGGTCATCTTCCTATTCTAAGGAACATCAAGGGAAAAAGAAAGAGTTAGTCTTTGTATCCACAAAAAAAGGCTTCTCATTGGAGAAGCACTTTTTATCAATCGCCATTGCCGTTGTGGTTTTTATCATTGTTTTTGTCATTATTCCTATCCTTGCCGTCATTCTTGTTATTGTCTTTGTCATATTCTTTATCTTTATCATGTTCTTTATCTTTATCATGTTCTTTATCTTTATCATGTTCTTTGTCTTTATTTCTGTCTCTATCCCTGTCTTTGATATCTTTACTGGCATTACTTTTACTATCCTTATCATTGCCTCTATTATTCATGTTGCCTTTTTCATTATTGCGATCTTTGTCTCTGGCATTGCCATTATGGCGGTCATTGTTTTTTTCATTGCCCTTGTCTTTGTTCCAGGCATTGTCGTCACTGTTTTTCTTGTTGGATGATTTTTGATTCAATTGGGATTGATTATCTTTTTTTTCGTTATTTTTTTGTTCATTGCTATCATTACGTTTTTGTTTTTGTTTTTCTTTTACATCCTTATTGATACCAGCAGGTTTTGGATCTGGCTTCTTGACGTCTTTTTTTTCAGCTTTTTTCTGGTTTTGCTTTTCTTCCTTTTTCACTTCTATTTCAGCTTGATATTTTTTAACAGAAACACCTGCCGTATTAGCTGCCTTACGATCATCAATGGATGCTTCAATCACTTTGACTTCCTGCTCTTTTGTGATAATTTGACTAGTGGAAGTAGTAACTGCCGTTGCAATCACTTTCTTTAAAGTTTCATGATCTACATCCTCTTGGTAAATCGTTGTGATTTCGATTGCTTCTGTTTCCTCAATGATTGATTCAGTACGATCCACAATTTCATTTAATACCCATGATAGGGACTTTCCTTTCCAAAAGGCAATATCCCGTTTCAGGTTCACTCCATCATCATTGAGTCCTCTGAAAAGCTGTACGGAACCATCTTTATCTATCCCAAGTTCAATGCTCGGATTAATATTTACTTGGACAAATGCAGAAACTGTTGATTGAGATGGCAACAATACGGAGAAAAACAGGATGACTGCCGCTGCCATCGCAACAATAGGTCCTCCCAAAACAGCGTTAACAGAACGTTTGCGCCTTTTCACTTCCACATAAGGACGAAATTGCACCTCTTCACCAACTTCAATGGAAGTTGTCACTGGGATGCCTTTTTGGAAAAGCCCATCAGGCGTCAGGAATATACTATATGATGAAGTTGTCTCAAACACGATGCCTTTTTGCGTTTTCATCCTTACATCCGTCCTTTTAAATAATCTTTTATATAATGCAAATCGCTTTTCATTAGTATTACAATCGCGATGATGTATTTTCGTTGTCGTTCAATTGTCTTTCTCGACACCTCAACCAATTCCTCTAATTCCTTCATTGGCAGTCTCTTTTTCGTGTGGAGTATTTCATAAAACTCATCTGTTTCAGCAACAATCTGAGCGATTTGAATTGCTGTTTGACGTGAATCTTCATGTGACGGAGATACTTTGACAAGTTCTGCGAAGCTTAGTCCATAGGGTTTTAATAATGATTCATAGACCTTTATTTGTTGTCTGCGTTCTTCTGCTTGCTGAATCGCTGTAAACTGTTCGAATGAGTTGGCAGATTCCAGTAAAGTAAAAGAATCTTGATGATCGTCATGGTTTGAACCCATCTGACCAAGACTGACTTCTTTTCTTCTGGATTCTTTCCGGATATAGTCAATCAGTTTACGCCGAATCAGTAAATGGGCGAACGTCAGGAAGGTTGCATTCTTGTCTGGTTCAAAGTGCGCTATCGCTTCATTGAAAGCGAACATGGCAATACTGTATTCATCATCTTGCTCACTGATATATCGCTTACAAACAAAAGAGGCCGTTTTTTTCATAAATGGGGTGTAGGAAGAAAGAAGTTCATGCAGAACTTCTTTGTCCCCGTTCTTCGCTTGTAAAACTAGCGATTCCACATCATTTTTTGTTGGTTTTCTAGAAAATAGTCCTTGAATAGACGCCAGTAACACAAGCCCACCCCATCTCCGCACAATAGTTAAGTCCTATCGATTGTAACGGGTTCTCAGTTAAATTAAAAGTGGTTTTGCATTTCATTTTCCTAACAATTATTCATTATGTTTCTTGTGATTGCCATGTTTTTTGTGTGATTTATGATCATTATGATCTTTTTTCTTACCTTTTCCGTTTTTCTTATGACCTTTTTGTTGCTTTTTCTGCTCTTTTTTTAGATTGTGAGCCGCTTTTCGTTCCTGTTTTCCATTTGATTTATCAACTTTGACTTCGTTTTTCGGGTTTTCTTCTTCAACTGTTTGTTCTGTTGGTTCATCTTTCACTTCATTGGACACCGGTATTGGTGTTTCGGTATTCTGTTTTTCTGTCTCAATTACTTCTACTTTATTTTTTTCTTCCCACTTAACAATAGCTTTATCAATATTTTTTTGTAGAGCTGCCTTCGCTTTCGGATTACTTATTTTCTCAAGGTTAATTGAAAGAGCGAATATGTTGTTTGCGAAATATCCTATTGGAATGTTTGTGGATATCGTTTTAAGGTCCTCCATGGTTGTGGTTTTTTCTTTGACATTGTTCAAAGCATCCTGGAGGTTAACCGTTTCGAATTTTGATGAGTCGACTATATTCGTTTCATTCGCCATTGCTGCAACAGACGTTGAAGTTAATAATCCTATTGCCAGTACAGCTGCACTTATTTGTTTGATGTTCTTCATTTGTGCCACCCCATTATTTTTTATGTACATTCTAAAGCTCATCAGACTATTCGATGAGTTAGTATATTTTTATGGGGGTATATAAAAAACTGCTTAAAATCATTTAGATTTTAAGCAGTT
>Ga0209013_10000760_pt1 | contig 29420 bp, 30 predicted proteins | sample Cruoilmetagenom2_FD_187291 | JGI IMG/M metagenome (GOLD analysis project Ga0209013, IMG submission 187291) | Oil polluted marine microbial communities from Coal Oil Point, Santa Barbara, California, USA - Sample 2 (SPAdes) (version 2) | ecosystem: Environmental > Aquatic > Marine > Oil seeps ...
TATTTTGCCTCCACAAGGATTTGCTCTATGACCTCATCATCATACTTATCAAAATCCGGCAAAAGTGTGACGAGTTTCTCTCTGTTAAAGTCTCCACGTCCTATCACATCCAGCCAACAAGTTCTATCATTTATCTTCACTGCACCTATAGACTCAAGTTTTGCTAAAAATTCTTTTGTCGGCGTTACATGATTGACTCTTAAGTAATCCAATGCCTCTTCCAAGTTTGCTTTTTTCTCTTCAAACCGTTCTATATAATCAGCATCCAAAAGCCCTAACTCTTTTCCATAATGTGAAAGTCTCATATCTGCATTGTCTTCACGCAGAAGCAGTCTGTACTCTGCACGGCTTGTGAACATACGGTAAGGCTCTTTCGTTCCTTTGGTTACCAAGTCATCTATGAGTACTCCGATATAAGCTTCATCACGTCTAAGAATAAAGGGTTCTTTGCCTTGTATACTCAATGCAGCATTGATCCCTGCCATGAGCCCTTGTGCAGCTGCTTCTTCGTACCCTGTGGTACCGTTGATCTGACCAGCTGTATAAAGCCCTTTGATCTTCTTCGTCTCAAGCGTATGCTTCAAATCAGTTGGCTGGATGTAGTCATACTCTATGGCATACCCGTAACGTACGATCTTAGCTTCTTCCATACCTGCAACAGAACGTACCATTTCAAGCTGTACATCTATAGGTAAGGATGTACTCATACCGTTGATATAGTACTCCGTCTCATCGATGGTTTGAGGCTCTACAAATATTTGATGTCTGGGTCTGTCTCTAAAACGGCTGATCTTGTCCTCTATACTTGGACAGTAACGCGGCCCCACACCTTCGATCTGGCCAGAGAACATCGGTGCTCTGTAGAAATTACTCTCGATGATCTCATGGGTATGTTCGTTTGTATATGTCACATAACAAGGTAACTGCGTAGGATTAAACGTTTTTTTGTCTGTTCTGAAAGAAAAAGGCGGTGGTGGTGTGTCTCCAGGTTGTACTTCCATGATAGATGTATCTACACTCTTCGCATCGATACGCGCACATGTACCAGTTTTAAGCCGTCCGATGTTCAACCCTAAACCACGTAAGTACTCAGCCAACTCCACTGAAGCAAACTCACCTTGTCTTCCTGCCGTTTGTTTTTTCTCACCTATATGGATGAGACCATTGAGGAATGTCCCTGCAGTGATGATGATCTTAGAGGCTGTATATGTGTTACCCAATTGTGTGGTTACACCCTTCACTTCACCCTCTTCTACTACCAGACCATCTGCTATCTCCTGTTTGACATCAAGGTTCTCCGTGTTCAATACCACATTACGCATATAGATACGATACTGATCCATATCTATCTGTGCACGGCTCCCTCTTACTGCTGGCCCTTTGGAAGCATTGAGTGTTCTGAATTGTATTCCTGTTTTGTCTGTACATAGACCCATCTCTCCACCAAGTGCATCTACCTCACGTACCAAATGACCTTTAGCCAGTCCACCTATGGCAGGGTTACATGAAGAAGCCCCTATCTGTTCTGCTAATATTGTGATCATCAATGTTTTACTACCCATACGTGCTGAAGCCAAAGAAGCTTCTATACCTGCATGTCCACCACCGATAACTATGACATCATAATTCATAAAAAACCTTACCTCTTATTCACAAGCAGGAGCAAGGAACAAGAAAAAATATATATTTTGCTATAATAATCGAATTATATCCAAAAAAAATCATTTTAAAATACGACTAGTCGTATGAGCCAACTGCTGAAGTTATCGTAGTGTATAGCTTTAGCATGACTCAGCGTCAGCGTAGTGTTTTGGGCTTTGCTCACAACACGTTCTAATCAAGGAAACATATGTTTACGGGACTTATACGAGAAATCGCAACAGTAAAAAGCTATCAAAACAATATTTTAACCATACAGTCAAAACATCCTGCAAAACTTGGTGACTCTATCGCCATCAATGGTGTCTGTCTTACTGTCATCAAACTGCATAGTGATGGTTTTGATCTTGAACTGGCAGATGAAACACGTTCTATCATCGATGAAAGTAAGATCTCTGGTGCTGTACATATGGAACCTGCCATGATGATGAATGACCGTTTTGAAGGGCACATTGTACAGGGGCATGTCGATTGTGTAGGTACAGTCTCACAGATTACCCCTCGTGAAAATGCCACTGACTTCATCATTACTGTAGATAAAAAATACATCGCACATATCATTCCAAAAGGCTCCATCACCATAGATGGTATCTCTTTGACAGTCAATGATGTAGGAGCAGATAATTTCAGACTAACCATCATCCCTCACACACTCAAAGAGACCCTGATGAAAAACTACAAGATAGGAACAAAACTTAACATAGAAACCGATGTTTTTGCCAGATACATCGACCACATACTGGCACACAGAAGCTCAAAAAAAGGTATGAGCTGGAATGATGTTGATAGTTTACAAATGACCTACTAGTGAATATTTACGATTATCTCACACCAAAAAGTGGCGAAACCTTCACCACTCTCCTTGAACATAAAAGTATCAAAATAAACCGTATCGTTAGTTCAGATAATTTAGATGATACTGAGTACATGCAGGAAGAAGATGAATGGCTGGTTTTACTTGAGGGTGAAGCTACACTGCTTCTAGATAATGAAAAGAAAACACTTACAAAAGGAGATACCCTTTTTATCCCTTCAAAAACAGTGCATCGTGTTTTAAATACGCAAATGGGTACGGTTTGGCTAACTGTGCATATCTTTTAAATAATCTATATCTTTCATACTGCGTGCTTGAGTATTACGTACTTTTTTAAGTTCCATATCTATGTACTCTAGATCCAACATTTTCAAACTTGCTACCGTAGAGTAACGCATCAGTTCAGCTCTATGCACAAAGATAAAAAAATCATTCTCATAAAGTCCTAAACGTATGGCTGCTGCTGTTGAATAGGTAGTAAGAAGAGCATCCTCTTTGGAAATGGCTCTAATGTCTGAGAAATGTTCTTTTGTCCAAAGCAGTGGATTATGTGCAGGACTGAAAGCATCTTGATAGATGATGTCTATCTTCTCTTGAATGTTTGGGATACTTTTTCTTGCATCACCCAGAAGTATCTCTATCTTGAACTGTTCATCTTCATAGTGAAGATCAGAGCTTATCGCTTTTATAATGTGTTTGATACTCTCAAACTCCGTAGGGAAATCAAAGGTATCCAGAGAACGAACAAGTCCTTCATCAAACTCTGGAGAGAGTATGTGTACTTTTGTCTTTAATCCCTGTGTTTTTATGTAATACAGTGTCGCAAAGGTATTATACCCCAGACCAAAACAGATGTCTAAGATAGTCAATTCAGTCTTCTCTTTGCTTAAAGCCAAAGCAGGCTTTACATGTTTTTCCAAAGACTCATGTAGGGCACCGTCTTTGGTAGAGTGGTAGGGTTCATCAAACTCAACAGAAAAAAGTGTATTGGTACCATCTTCACACAGTACTACCTTTTTTTGTTCTCTTAACGATTCATTATACATCAAGCGTATCTAGAGTCCTACTTCATTAAGTATATACATTATTTATTTGCTTCTTTAAGTTGTTTCTTTGTCATTTTCAGTTTTTTATTGTCCATCTCACCTATACCTCTGTCCAATACATTATGTGCGATAAGTTGTGCTTCACCTAATGAATGCATCTTATAGGTCCCACACTGATAGACATTGAGTTCAGGAATGTCTTTTTTACTTTCAACTTCAAGGACATCTTTCATAGATTTTTTCCACGCTTTAGCAACCTCTTTGGCTTTAGGCGAACCAAGCAGTGACATGTAAAATCCTGTACGACATCCCATAGGGGAAATATCTATGATCTCTACATCATCACTGTTCAAATGATCTCTCATGAAACCGGCAAAAAGATGTTCTAGTGTATGAATACCTTTTTGTGATAATGTCTCTTCATTAGGTACACAAAAACGTAGATCAAATACTGTAATGTCATCACCGCTTGGAGTACTCATCTTTTTAGCAACACGCACTGCTGGAGCGATCATTTTTGTATGGTCAACCGTAAAACTGTCTAATAATGGCATAGGTTTCCTTCATAATATTTTTTTGATTATAGCGAGATTTACTAATAGAACTAAACTATATGAATATTTTAAAGATCTGTAGTGTTAAATGTAGGATTTTGAATGCATTTACAGTAGATTAAAATGAATGAATAAGTGACCGAACAGCATAAAGCTACTCGGTCAACTTGTCACTCTTAAATTGTGTTAAAGTTACAATTTTTTAACGTTGGCTTATAATTGAGTGATTAACTTCACAGCCTCAAGTGCCGTTTTGGATACATTATCAGTATGCTCTAGTAGTAATGTTTCATCTGCATATCCGCATGTCACAGCAACACTATTTATGTTCGCTGCTTTGGCTGCCAAAATATCCATTGGTGTATCACCTATCATCCAATACTTACTTTTTTCACTTTGTAACTTTGACAAAGCTTTTAATATAGGTTCTGGGTGAGGTTTTGGATACTCAACATCTTCTCTACCCACCAGTACATCGAAATATGACATCAGTCCCATATGTTCTAAAAGTTCTATAGAATATTTGGCTGTCTTGGTCGTCACTACACCCAAAACAGCATGTTGACTTGCAAGTTCCACCGCTTCTCTTGCTTCAGGAAGCAATACAGTCTTTGCACATGAAATTTTTCTATAATGCATTTTATAAGCCTGTACATGTGCATCTACATGCATATCCTCTACACCAAGTGTTGCAAACATCACATCTAAAGGATGTCCTATCTCTGCTTTGATGTGCTCATCATCTGGTATAGCTGCCCCAAATGTTTGAAATGCTACACCAAAACTCTCCAGTATCGCTTCTGTAGAGTCTATCAGTGTTCCGTCTAAATCAAATAATATAACCATTTTTTTTCTCTTCTTTAATATATACAACTAGTCTATGCTCTAAAGCCTATCTAATATTTTTATGCTTTTTTAAATGCTTTTTTTTAATACTTGGGTCTGGATTGAACTTTAGAATAGTCACAATAGGCACAATAAAACCAACAATAATCGCTACCCAAAGCAACATACCCAGATCATCATAATTTGCAGGTACTACTATCTTTCCATCTTCTTTAATTTCTCTGGTCATTATAAAGACTTTATTGAGATATTTACTTAAAAGTCCTCCTGCACTAAGGGCAATGTTCATCAGACTGGCCATAAGAGCAAACCACGTACCTTTATGACCCTCCGGTGCATAGATAGCGACCAAGGTCAACATCAATACCCCTGCAATATAGTCAAAAGGTGAAGCTACTGCTGTATCGACAAGAGCCACCGTTCTTGCATCGATACCAAGCATGGTATGTATGTCGTAATACATGGCTAATACCGGCAATGATAAAACACTCCCGATGACCGTCATCCAAATAAGTACTTTCCCTATGGCTTGATTGATAATAAACTTCGAACTGATCCACATACCTACCAATGCCAAAGCTGCACCTATTTGGCCTAAGGTGCCAAAAAATGCTTTGTCAAAGCCTAAAACATCTATTTCCCACCAGGTAAGTCCCGGTCCAACACTTGGCATCGCTCTGTACACAAAGATGACGATCATCGCCATCTGTATGTGTCTGATGGTATCTGGGTCCAAGTCTATGATAAGCGTACGAAGAAAATAGAGTACCACACCCAAAGAAACGAAAAAGACTATTTCCTGAGAGTATGGCACTTCGTTGTATCCTATAAGTACCACAAAAACAGCAAAGAAAAATCCACCAAAAAAGATCTGTTTATTGAGTGGTGAACTTTCTACAGGGTTCAGTTTTACAAATGTCACTCCTATAATGGAAAGTGCCGGGATAAATAAAGAGATCTTAAACATCGTCTCATAGCTATATATCTCTGCAAGCCACCCTTTTAATCCTGCCACAGAGAAGATAGCCAATCCCAGAGAAAGTCGGGCAAGTACTTGAATCATGGCCAACTCTTTTCTTATCTCAACATCTGTTTGACTTTTATCTACTACTTCTGTACTCATTGTATCTGCTACGACGTCTTGCATTACAAAGCCTACTACAGAAAGGACTGATGCAAATATATAAACCTTTTCTTTTGTGTAGGTAGCCAACCAGACAGCATCTGAAACCAATCCTATCATGAGTGTCGTACCGAACACCATAAGCAATGCACCTATATAGACATAGATCTTCCGATTAGATCCAAAAGGAGAAAAGGAGTCTACCATCTGACCAAAGATCATTTTAATCGTCCACGGTACCGTCAGCCATACGGCAAGAGATATGAGATTTTCTGCAGAAAGGTTCAGTTGTTCTTTCACCCAAAACGTCTCCGCTACCGCTGCAAAGCCACTGGCACCATAGGCAAAGTAAATAAGAAGTAGTGGTATATAGCGCATTCTAATCGCGCGGACAGGTGTCATAATCATGTCAAATAAGTTTGTCATTCAGTGTCTTTAGGCGTAATTTTAGAGTTATTCTAGCATATTTTAAATTCGTACATTATTACTCCTAATTTCATAAATCTAATTTATAAATTTTAGGAAAAATAAAAGTCATAATAAAGACTTAATAAAACGCTCATTCTTTAAAATTCATAAGTATTTTTAATCAATTTCATAAAATATACTAATTTTAATTTTGCTTTAATCATCTCTGTCTTACACTTAATCTGAACAAATAATTTAACCATGGATGATGTTATACAATACATACTTGTGGTTCTAAAGGAAGAATATGTCACGAATAATAGTCATGGGTGGTGGTGTTTCAGGACACACTGCTGCAACATTCGCAAAAAAATGGCTTGGAAAAGAGCATGAAGTAGTGGTAGTCACTCCAAACTCTCAATGGAATTGGATCCCGTCTAACATTTGGGTGGGTGTAGGACAGATGACAAAAAAAGATGTTGTATTTCCTCTGGAACCGGTCTATAAAAAAGCGGGGATCGACTATAGACAAGCCTTGGCTGTCTCTATCCATCCAAATGGAAGTGCTGACAATGATGCTCCTTATATTATCATAGAGTCCACAAAAGAAGATACTAAAGGTCAGACAGAAGTGTTGACATATGATTATCTCATCAATGCTACTGGACCTAAACTTAACTTTGATGCAACACCAGGTTTGGGTAATGGTCAAGGTCAATTGGGAGAACATACCGTTTCTGTCTGTACAGCAGAGCATGCTGTTCACGCAAATGATGAACTCAAAAAAGTTTTTGAGAAAGCAAAAGCAGGTGAAAGACAAAAACTTCTTGTAGGAACTGGTCATGGTATGTGTACCTGTCAAGGTGCAGCATTTGAATACATCTTTAACATCGAACATGAAGCTAGAAAAGCGGGTATTCGTGATATGCTAGATATCAAATGGATCTCAAATGAATCATTCCTGGGTGACTTTGGTATGGGTGGTCTTCACATGAAAGTGGGAGGTTACACTGTAAGTTCTAAACTTTTTGCTGAGTCTCTTTATGCTGAAAGAAATGTCCCTTGGATCATCGGGGCACATGTGAACAAAATAGAATCAGGTAAGATACATTATGAACTTCTTGATGGATCAATGGGTGAAGAGGAGTTTGACTTCTCTATGCTTATCCCGCCATTTGCAGGTGTAGGTCTTAAAGCCTATGACAAAGACGGATCTGACATGACAGATACACTCTTTGCTCCAAACGGATTTATGAAAGTGGATGCCAAATATGATGCAGGTGCGTATGAGAACTGGAAAGCATCTGACTGGCCAAGAACATACCAAAACCCGTCATTTGGTAACATCTTTGCATGTGGTATCGCTTTTGCACCACCACACCTTATCTCTAAACCTATGAGTTCACCAAACGGAACACCGATCAACCCTACACCACCAAGAACTGGTATGCCTGCAGGTATCATCGGTAAAGCGGTTGCACACTCTGTATGTGATATGGTTAAAAATGGAGAAAATGCACATCTTCATGAAGCTTCTATGGCAGAAATGGGTGCAGCGTGTGTCGCAAGTGCCGGTAAAGGTATCTTTGATGGTTCAGCTGCAGCCATGACAGTTTATCCTGTTGTACCAGACTTTGAAAAGTACCCTGGGACAGGTCGTGATACAGACTATACATTTGGAGAGATAGGTCTTGCAGGTCACTGGATCAAACATATTTTACACCATATGTTCATCTATAAAGCAAAACTCAAACCAGGTTGGACTTTGATACCAGAGTAAGCTCAATCTGAGTTTACCCATGAAAAAATTATATAGAAAAAAGGAGATAATATGAAAGAAGAAGAAGTAAATTTTCAAAATGAACAATTTAACTTAACAATGATCCCTGGGAAATTCGCAAGAGCGATGAGAACCTGTAAGATTTGGCAATTTATTCGATTTATAGTGATCAACATTAAAATGTTGATCGTAGTAAGCAAAAGCCACTAAAACATCTGTGTATCTTGGTCTCTCCAAGATACGTATATGACAACTTTAACCTATTTTTTACTCTCTGAGATTATGCTTTCTTTGTTACAAATATCGCTAACATATCGAAATAGGGCAATGTCCCATACCCTGGTCTATATTAATATCATGTTTTATATCTAGTATTATTTGTTTAAGAGTTGTTAGATTGATGAATAAAAAGTAGGGAGTTTGTAAAATGTAGATTTTGCAAGAGAAAAACCCTTGCAAAAAGTACCAAGGATAAACCTTGGGAAAAGAAGTCGAAAAGTATCGACTATCTTTTTGAGAATTGTGGAGATCTTCTCGCTTTTTTCTTTCCTGGTTTCTTTCTTTCAACTACTCTTGAGTCTCTAGTAAGAAGTCCCATTGGTTTAAGGATTGCTCTGAAAGATGGTTCAAACTCTACAAGAGCTTTAGTGATACCATGCTTAAGTGCATCCGCTTGAGCAGAATAACCACCACCAAGTGTAGTAGCTCTAACATTCATAGACTCAAGTTGCTTAGTCGCTTCAAGTGGAAGTCTAACTTTCATTTTAAGTGTTTCGTGTCCACCTAACCATTGGTCAAGTGTTTTACCATTGATAAGCATTTCACCGTTACCTGGAGTCAACCAAACTTTAGCGATAGCCGCTTTTCTTTTACCTGTTGCATAAATAGTTGCCATGCTTACGCCTCCTTATTAATTTGAGCAGTGTGTGGGTGTTCAGCACCTGCATATACTTTAAGCTTTTTAAGCATTGCTCTACCAAGAGTAGTCTTAGGAAGCATACCTCTAACAGCTTGTCTGAAAAGTTTTTCAGTATGGTTTTCTAGCATATCACCAAGTTTTTTACTTTTAGTAGAACCGAAGTAACCACTGTGAGTAAAGTACTCTTTGTCTTCAAGTTTAGCACCTGAAAATTTTGCTTTTTCAGCGTTGATGATTACTACGAAGTCACCACAATCTACGTTTGGTGTAAATGATGGCTTGTGTTTACCTCTAAGAAGTGTCGCTACTTCAGTTAAGATACGACCAAAAGTTTTACCTTCTGCATCGATCAAAACCCAGTCACGAGTCACGTCAGCAGGTTTAAGAACTGATGTCAATTTCATGAATTTTCCTTGTTTAAATAGAACTATTTACTGTATAAATGTTCTTTTGTGGACGGATTGTACCCACTTAACCTTAAAATTTATTTAAATTAAGATTATATTAAGGTTACTGTCTCAATTTCTTCTTCTAACAGATAAACAATCATCCCTTCTGTTCTTTTCCCTGTGATATTGGCTATGGCTTTTTGATAATATCTCACCTGTTTTTGATGTTTCAACGCATATTTTTTAGAACTCTTATAATCAATGACTAAACAGTGATCATCATACTCCAACAATAGATCTATTTGTTTCAGTTCTCCCTCAAAACTAAGAGACTGCTCTTTTCTCACTATAGCTCCATCAAGTATCTGTTGGAATGCTGTATCGTCTATAAGGTTTTTTATACGCTCTTCTATCTGTTCTATACTTGGGTCAGTCAATTGTTGACCATAACGGTTCTTCAAAGAAATCATAGCAGAATCCAAACTCTCGTCATCAAAGGTACCTAACATCTCTAACGTATAATGCAAAGCTGTACCGAATAAGATTGCTTCATAATCTTTCTCTTCTTCCTCTTCAGCAGAAAGTACTTCTTGTGTACCATAATTTGAGATACTAACTTCTATGACAGTCTCAGATAAAGTCTTTATACTATCATGAACTGATCCCATTTGAAGCTCACCCACAGACATTGGTCCCATATTGATCTCATCGAAAATAGAATCTTTAGGTTTTCTAAGAATAATAAGTCCTTCCACTGCACGTGTTAAAGCCACATAAAGTATATTTTTTCTGTCTTTAAGTTCTGAGACTTTTCGTGCATCCATAATACACTTATACGCTTCATCAAAATTTTCTCGACCTTTGGTCCTGTAGAGTATCTTATCTATATAGAGCTGATCATTATAATGGTAGATGAGTGCTGACTTATCACTGTTTTTACGCGTGAGTTTATCTAGCAGTATGACATACTCAAATTCAAGTCCTTTGGATCCATGGATCGTCATGATCTTTGCTCCATGCGCTGAGTTGGCTGCCACAGAGATGGAAGAAGTACTGAACTCATCTATAAACGTAGGTATGTCTGAAAAGTTCGATGCGAATTCCAGAAGTTTCAAAATGTTTAGATCTTCATCGAAATATCCAAACTCTCTCACCAGTCTGTCTACCACTTGCAAAGGACTCATAAATGCTGAGAACCAAGACGTATCGATATCTTCCAATGACTTACCTACTTTTAACAGCAGTGCTTGTGCATCAATCTTCTCTCCATAAAACAAATACGCTACCATTGCGACAAGTGCTGCTATTTTTGGAAGATTTTTGAGTGAACTGGAGGTCTGTAAAAGTGTCGAGATATCTTCGGACAGACATGCCTCTTGCAGACTCACACCATCTTTGTTCGTACTGACTAAAAAAGCGATGTGATTGACATCCACACCCAAGGCTAACAGTCTTTTGGCTTGTCCTACAGCTTCTTCTATCAGTGTTTCAGATTCAAGGACCTCTACATACCCTTCAGTGGCCCCTACTTTACTCTTTTGAGGTACATAGCCTTCCATCACTGGTTCAAACCACCGATTGACCTGTTCTACTACATTTTTGGAACTTCTATAGTTGGTATCCATCTGTTCTATGTTCACACCATAATGTTCCGCTACTTTATCAAACAACTCTTCTACTCCACCGCGAAAACGGTAAAGTGACTGCTTGGTATCTCCGACATAAAAAAAGCTCTTAAACTCACTCTGTCCATGCCCTGCAAATATCTCATCTATGAGCGGCTTCAATAGTAAAAACTGTAACGTAGAAGTATCTTGAAACTCATCAAGCAGAATATGTTTGAACTTGGAGTCTATCTTGAAGTACAAAAACTCTTTACTGAGGCTCTCATGCAAGAGTCTGTACGTAAAATAGGTCAGATCATCAAAACTCAAAACACCTGATGACTTTGCATTGGTAATGGTCGCATTTTTATAGTAGTCGTATATCTTAAAGAGATTATGCAAGACGATGGCTTCTTTGACCTGTGACCAAAGTGCTAACTCTTTTTTGAGAAACGCATAGAGTCCTTCTATCTCATCGTTGGCCACTTTTTTAAACCATGAGTGTTCTGCTAAAGTCTCTTTTTCAAAAAGTGACTTTCCGTACAACTCTTTGATACTCTTTGTTTCAAACTGCTTCATGCAACGTGCTGCAGCTCCTGCATCTGTAAGTGCTTTTATCATCTTGACTCTTAGTACTTCACATGCCTCTTCTTGTTTGATTAAAGCAAGATTCCCATCCTCTTGCTTGGGTAGTAAAGGATCCACCTTATAGAAGTTTTGCATAAGATCAAATATCTTCATAAAACGTTTATCTTCTATATCCATAGAGAGTTTTACAAGAGAAGAGAGCAGTCCCTCAGCCTGTACTTCTTCAAGGAAATGTTTTTCCAGTTCATCTTCACCCTGCTCTTTGGTGACAAAGTCCGGCTCAAGTCCTATCTCCAAAGAAGCCGAACGTAAGATGGAAGAAAAAAAACTGTCAAGCGTCACAATGTAAGAACTACTGGCCAAGAACCGCGCCAATACCTCAGGCTGTTTCAGTAAAAGTTCCTCACGTGAAAGTCCTGTCTGTACACAAATCGCATCAGTGAATGGTTTATTATTTTCATCAGCCAATTCACGCAAAGAGTCTACCACCCTTTGACGCATTTCCGCTGCTGCTTTATTGGTAAAGGTTGCTGCCAATATAGAGCTAGGAGATTCTCCCATAAAAAGCAGTGAAATGTATCGTACCGAAAGAGCAAATGTTTTACCAGACCCTGCGGAAGCAGAGTAGGCTAAAAAAGGTTTGAAACTCATAAGTACTCTCCTCTCTCACACATCAAGGTAAATTCACAATACTTACATTTTTGTAGATCCTCACACTTTTCAGCCGTAAAACGCTTTGTTTGTTTGAGCTCTATAATGTGTTGTGCCAAGAGTTCGTTTTTCTCTTCGAGGGCTGTGATCTCTTCTATAGTACCTCCCTCGAGTATTTTAACGAACGCCAGATTGATATTTTGGTATTTTCCTGTAAGCATTTGGTGGTAGATACTCATTTGCAGATCTGTGAGCTTCTCTAGATTCTTGGTTTTGTTGGCCACTGTTGTGGAACCGCTTTTATAGTCAAGTACCAGTGTGTCCGTAGCATTCTGATCTATGCGGTCTATGCGTCCTTTGAAGCGTAAACCTCCTATGTCTCCTTGTACCTCTACTTCTCTTTCCACCACTCTCCAATCAGCTTTGAAATACTCTATCTGTGAAGTTACAAATCCCTTTAACTTCTCTTTCCACAAAAGTTTTTTGTACGCTGTTTGAGCATTATCAAAAGGGAGTAGCTGATCTAAAAGGATGTCTATGTTTTTTTGCATATCTTCTTTACTCTCATAGCTCTCTTTTTCTCTATGCAAATGGTCTAAGAGTGAGTGCAAAAATGCTCCCTCATTCAGTTCTTCTTCTTTTTTCGCCTCTATCTTTTGTATGTAACGATAGTAGTACTTTCGTTTACACTCCAAATAGGTTTTCAATCTCGAAGCTGACCATGTAATGTCATGTGCATTAAAATGCTCTACTACAGGATCTTCTTCCTCTACAAACTGTGAAGCTTGGTCATAAAGCAGATTTGATTGGGCTTGTGTTGGTACTGCGCTTTCCAGTCCCAGTTCATAAAGGAATTTTGAGGGGAGTTTATTGTCACTGCTGCTGTAGAGTATGGCTACTTTTTTTGCTTGTTCGAGTAAACGTTTGTAGTATTGCTTTTGTAGCGCTTCCCTGTCATTTTTAGTAGGGAGGTTGGCAAAGGCTCGAACCGAGGAGTTAAGAAACTGGTCTTTACTTGAAGTTGCAGGCACGATGCCTTCATTAAAATCTACAATGACCACACCTTCAAAACTCACTCCTCTGGTCTCCAACACTCCCATCACCGTGATCATTCCACCTCGTACATCATCGATAGTGATCTTTGAAAGTGCTTTAAGCCATAAGAAGAGCCACTCTTTTAAACTCATCTCCTCTTTTGCAAATATTTTCATGAAATGTAAATACTTTTCATACACCCGTTCATTACTCTTCTCTTTTTTTTCACCATCAAGCAGTGGACACTCTAACAAACCAAATCCATCTATAGCACTAAAAAACTCCTCTATTTTGCAACATTTTGTGGGAGATAATTTCTCTACCGATTCAAAGTTAAACCCATAACGTTCCAGTAGATATTTATGCTCAGCATCAAAGCTTTGCCAATACTTATAGAGTGCTTCAAGCGATTTGTATATACGACCATTAGCATAGTCATATCCCATTGCAAAGTTCAGGTTATTATGAGTGTCAAATAGTGTAAAGTGTTCTTTAAAGTGTTCATCTGGCAAGATAAGCACGATCTCTTCAGGACTTATACCAGAATTAACCATCTTCTCTATCTCAACAAACGCAACAGCTATCTGTTCTTCTCGTTCTTCCACAGAGAAGACATTGGCGTTTATCTTTGTTTCATTGGGCTGGGTTGTAAGTATTTTTTTATCTGTTAGATCAAAACTGACATGTGCATGATTTGGTAAAATGATACCCAGTGATTCAAAACGTTCTTGCATCTTCACATTAAATGGGCTGGTTGTGTAGTGTATGATGATCTGTGTTGTCTTGGCTATTTTTTCTATAAGTTCCAACTCAAAATGACTCAAGTACCCTTCTAGATGTATCTCTATACTTTTATAGCCTTGCAAAAATCCCTCATTGAGTCTATAGGCATTTGGGATAAACGCTTTATCTGTAAACCCTTGTGTCTCAAGTAACTCTCTATAGTTCTCAAAAAGTTGTTCCAGTATACCAAGATGCGTTTCAAACTCTACATATGCATCTGCCTGTGCCAAAGTATCAAAACTTATCTGCTCAGCAGCCAACTCTTCAAAAAATTTAAATAGAGCATCACTCTTGGTAAAAAACTTGACCAATTCAAGATTGAGTTTCAAGTCTTCAAAGGCTTGAAAACTCGCTGCTTCACGTAAAAGCAAAATACGCTGCAGTGGATCTATCTGTACTTTATCTTCCAGAAGAATAGCACGCTGTTCAAACTCATCCATACGCATAAGTGCCGGTAAAAAGCCATCTTGTTCTTTATGTTCAGAACTCACTGTTCTTAATGCTCGTGATGTTGGATAAATATGGAGTTGATTCATAGTGTGTAGTATAACATAGAGTAGAAGATAAAAAAGAAAAATCTGTCATATTGACAGACAATGATGATGACAAGGCAAAACCTTGTCAACACATCATATATTATGGTTTAAGATAAGCCGATACTTCAGAGTAGCCCATAGTGTCTTTGACTTCTGCTCTGAGTTGTAAGGTATACCTTCCGGCCTTAGTGATATTCACATCTGTAATCTGGTATTTTCCATCTACATAAGGAATATTGATAAAAAGTTTATCTTCTTTTCTACTATGAGGCTGGGTAAGTAAAAATGTTACATTTGCATCAGATACTTTTGTACCATCTTTTGCAACCACTTCATATGAAAATACATTAGTTCCTTGTGATAATTTCACAGGGTTCAACTGAGGACGATTACTGTTCACGTTATCTGTCATTACCATTGTTTCAACATCTAATATATGAATATTATATGCTTTGTCAAATGCTATTTTTCTTTCCATGATCTGATTGATATTCATATCAGCCATCTGGTATTTAAGCATATATTGATTTGACTCTTGTACTGGCATAGACGAAGCTGACTTTACAGTCCAGTAACTTAAAGTAAGCCCTATGGTAAGAAAACCAAGTATCATGTGCGGCCAATAAGTTTTTTCGTTATTTTTTGCCATTTTTAATCCTCATATATAGGGGTCTTAGTACAAACAACCAGAGTACTAATATTGAACCTATGTAAACAAAAACACTTAATCCCCAGACCATATAACGTGTCTCATTGGGTATCGTTTTTGTCAGTTCTATACCTTTTGACTCGGCTATACCTTCTGCCAGCTCTGAAAAAGCCTGTATTACACCAATGTTATGTTTATCTTCATCAGAATTACTATCTTTAGAAGAAACCACATCCACGGCTGCATCTCTTACTGTATTATAGTCATATAAACTGCGAACCTGATCAGATGAAGGGATCAATCCTACTCTACCCTTCGTTTCCAGTTCTTCTGTAATGCGTGCTTGTGGTGCAAATATAAATAATACATAAGGCTTGCTCATGCTCTTCTCATACTTCTTACTATACTCTACCAAGTTGAAACCTACAGGAAAGTGTTCATTGGTTGCTATCACGTATCCATTGATACCCGTTTTTGAAAAAAGTTCATCACCCATCTCATTTATGAGTTGTGAAGCTTCCATTTTTAAAATGTCATCTTTGAGTATGTGTGTTGCGTTTAGAAGAAGTGGAAGGGCCAAAGCAAGCAAGGTTGCCCTTACTTGTGCTTTGAACATATTGTTATCCTACGTATAAAAGGTTGCCACTGAATGACAAATATAATGCTGCTATTGCTGCAAATGCCATACATGCAATAAGTACTTTATCCATATATTTAATCATTATTTATCCTTTTTATTTGCATCTATAAATGCAAACTGCTTATTCTCTACAGAAATCATTTTGAGGTTATTTACATCTCTGATAGCTGTTGGGTCATAAGGGTTTACCGCTGCATGTCTTTGTACAACGATAACCATAAGCATCAATGTAATAAGAATTACAAGTAACCCTACGATTGATATCAATATCCCAAATATTCCATGAAGTCCAAATACACTTCGTTTTGTATTTTCTGCCATATTAAACTCCTTAGTTTGACAATGACTGAACGTATACAGTCAAAGCTTTCTCTTGCACTGGTGTAATAAGTGTTTTAAATGCTGGCATTTTACCAATCATACCCTTCTTACCATTTTGCAATGTATGATTCATCAATGCAGCGTCATAAGATACAAGATTTGGTGACATACCATTGTTACCTTTTCCATCTGCACCATGACATGAACTACATGCTGCAAATGAAGCAGGTTGCTCACCTTTCATACCACCGGCAACATACGCAGCAATCGCTTCAGCTTGCTCACCCTGTGCCATACCAGCAGGCATTGCACCCATAGGATAACCCAGTTGGTTTGAACCATTGTTAATCGCATCCAACACTTGGTCTTTAGTCATTCTAGCAGAGAAATCCTGTGCTTTTCCAGAAAGACCATCTCCTGTAGTACCATGACATTGAGCACACTGTACCAAAAAGATAGACTCTCCCATCTCTTTAAGTGTTGCAGCATCTGCATCTTTGTGTACAGCTTCAAACTTCGCATTGTAAGCTAAAACTTCTTCATTGTACTCACCGATTTGACTATAGGCATTAATAGGGTAACCGAAGAAACCATACCACATAGACCAAAGGAAAACTCCTAGAAATGAGTATGCCCAACCTGAAGGCAATTCATTTTTATACTCACCTATTCCATCCCAGTTATCTTCTGCAAGCTCACCGCTTGCTGTGTCTGTTTTCATCTGGTTGATATATTTAACCGCAACTGCTGCTGTGATTACAGCAACTGCTACAGCACCAGCCATTGTTATTGCATTAACAGAATCACCTAAGATATCTATCTCCATATTCATTGCCACTGCAATAGTTGCTATAATCAATATAGCTGCAAATGCCAACGCTTTTATCATTAATGCATTCATTTATTATCCTCCTTGTATTCTCTTTGTGAAGCGGGTTTATCTTCTACAGGTGTACTTGTGACTTCATCATCAAGTGCAATATTCCCGTATTTTTCATAATCACGCTCACCTTTTTTTTCACTTCTATACAGGTGTACAATATACCCGTACAACATCACTACCAAAAAAATGGTCATAAAGAAACTGGCATAGCCTTGTAGATCCCTAATGTCCATTTTGTCTCACTTATTTCAAACTGTTAAGGTAAGCAATAAGTGCTACGATTTCAGGGACCTGACCATTCGCAACTGCTTCTTTAACATCTTTGTTTTTCATATCATCAGCGATAGCCTTTGCATCTGCAAGAACTTTTGGTCTGTGTGCGTCCCATGCAGCTCTGGTTCTTTTAAACTCAGGACCATATGGAGTATGAAATGCATTTTTAACTGTTACCGCTTCTGCATAAGCAGTTTCGATGTCAGCTAAATTTGTAAACTGATGTTTATATGCCGGCATAATAGAACCTGGAACGATTTCAGCAGGATTCAACATGTGATTTTCATGCCAATCTGTTGTTCTATAGTTTCCGACACGGTGCAAGTCAGGACCTGTTCTTTTAGAACCCCAAAGGAATGGTCTGTCATAAGCATACTCACCTGAAAGTGAATAATCACCATAACGGTCTGTCTCAGACTTAAACGGACGAATAAGCTGTGAGTGACACGACATACAGTTATCTTTAATATAAACTTCTTTACCTGCAAGCTCAAGAACTGTACGAGGTGTCGTATCTACTGTCGGTCTTGCTGCCTGTGCAAAGTTAGGGACTATTTCTATCAGTCCCGCAAATGAAATAACAATCGAAATCGCCGCAGCGAAGAAGAATGGATTTTTTTCTAACCAATGAAAAAACATAATAATCTACCTCCCTTATGCCATAGGCGTTCTAAACTGTGGTTCTTCTGTAATCTCTCTAGCAGAAGTCATAGTTTTGATCATATTGTAAGCGAACATTATGAAACCAACAAGGTACATAACACCAGCAACTGTTCTAATAGCGTAATAAGGATGAAGTACATTTACTGTATCAATAAAGCTATACATCAAGTTACCATACTCATCTACTGCTCTCCACATCATACCTTGTGTGATACCTGCGATCCACATAGATGTAAAGTAAAGAACAACGGCTGTTGTTTGAAGCCAGAATTGTGTCTCCATAAGTTTTCTAGAGTAAATTTCTCTTTTAAACATACGTGGAGCCATATGGAACAATGAAGCCATAACCATAAATACAACCCAACCAAGTACACCATCATGAACGTGTCCAGGAATCCAGTCTGTAAAGTGCGCAATTGCATTTACTGATTTGATCGCTTGGATAGGACCTTCAATTGTTGATAACATATAGAATGTTGATGCAAGAACCATAAATTTGATCAGTGGATTTTCTGTTAACTGATTCCACTCACCTTTCATCGTAAGAAGCATGTTAATTGCTGAACCCCATGATGGTAAGATAAGAACTACAGAGAACGCAGAACCCATTGTTTGCATCCAATCTGGAACTGTTGACCATAATAGGTGGTGTGACCCAGCCCAAAGATAAACGAACATTAATCCCCAGAAAGAAAGTAAAGAAAGCTTATATGAATAAATCGCTTGTCCAGACTCTTTTGGAAGGAAGTAATAGATCATACCAACGATAGGTACAGTAAATCCAAACGCAACTGCGTTATGTCCATACCACCATTGTACTAGTGCATCATTTGTACCAGAATACATAGAAACTGAGTGTGTGATAGCACCAAGACCTTCAGTTGCAAAGTAAGTAGGGATAGACATGTTGTTGAACAAGTACAACATAGCAATACCTAAGAAACATGCAAGATAGTACCATACAGAAATATAAAGTGCTTTCTCTCTTCTTATCCCGATAAGACCCATCATAGATAATCCCCATAAAACCCAGATCACAACGACAACAAGATCTATAAACCACTCAAATTGTGCATACTCTTTACCAGAAGAGATACCTAATAACAGTGTAACTGTCCCAAGTAATGCCCCTACAAAGTAAAGCCAAAAATGCATCTTACTGATAACCATAATGAACTTTGATTCTGCCATAGATACTTTAAGTACCCTTTGACCTAAATAATACCATGTAGCAAAAATGGCACTTACTGTAAATCCAAATACCACTACATTTGTATGAATTGGTCTGAGTCTTGAGAACGTTCCATACTCACCTAGTAGATAGTTTAATTCAGGAAATGCCATTTGTGCGGCAATAATTGTACCGACTAACATACCTAAAAATCCAAACAAAATTGTTATATATGTGAACAACTTTGCTATAGAATAATCATATTCCAATGCTGCGTTTGATTGCATGCATACCCCCTTGTATAAATTCTATGTTGTAAAATTACAACACTCAATAATAATTATAATATGATTTGATTATAAGTGTACTTAAATAATATTATAATGATTTTATTTGGGGAGAAAGGTGACATATGACGTTAATATGAGTATAGTTAAAGCATTAAAAGAGTAATCATATCCAAATTATACTATCAAATTTATTGATTTTTTTAGGAGTAAAAAACTCTTAAATATGGTCTAAAAAGAGAAGATATTTATTTAAACCAACTCTTTATAGTAGCCCAGACTCCTGTTTCTATGCCTTTGTCTTCGTTATCAAATTCAGTAAATCGGTCACACCCGGCTTTTAACCCAGCATCACACCCTTTTTTATAAAATTCTTTTTCTTTTACTCTACTTTTTTCAACACCAAAACCACCACGATAAATGATCGCGACATTAAAACATGCATCACCGCTCTTTAATGTACAAGCTTGTTCATAATACTCTCTTGATTTTACATCATCAGGTCTAACTCCATGGCCATCACGGTAGATAGTCCCCATTGTCTCACAGGCAAACTTAACGCCACGGGAGCATGATTTTTCAAGGTATTCCTTAGCTATTTTATAGTTTTGATTTTTATAATAATTCTTACCCATCATGTCGCAACCACGTGTTTCATCTAACAGGCAGGCTTTACGCATATAACTCAAACCCTCTTCTCTTATATCTTGAACTTTTGCATTTTCTCCCGTGATCATAGGTAAACCATACGTGTAACATGCTGTTGCATTATTCTCATAGCAGGCAACTTTTAAATCAACTGTCTCAGATGCCAAAAGTGTCCCAATTGTAAACAGTGTCAATGAAATCAATATTTTAAACATTTATTTGCCTTCTCTTTTTTCTTTATCTCTTTTTATGGCTTCAACAAGAATACTATTTTCTTCTTCCATCTCTTTGAAAGCATCAACTAGTCTTTTTTTCATTGCTTTTTCATCAAGGTCATCATACAAAGCTGATTCATAGTGCTTCTTAAAATCCATATAAGGAGTAACACCTGATGATAGTATCATTTTAAAATCAATATTTGGGAAATACTTCTCCCACTCTTTTGTAGCTGTTTTAACTACTTTTTTGTTATTAAAGTATGTTACACCTACTACAATTTGCATCGCAATTACAAGCAGGATGATATAAAAAACAATAGCTTGTGCTATACCCAATTCTTTAAATGATGTTGGGTTAAATACAGCTGCATACATAGCAAAAGGTAAAACGATGAAAACAAGTTTGATCCAATTGCTGCTTAATCCCCCAAAAATTGCGTTGTTATGAATAAGTCTTTTTGTGATCTTGTGGTTTTTCTCTTTAAAGACACTCTCTAAAATAGTTTTAAGTGCATAATTTTGTTCTTGCATGATCTTTCCTTGAAATATAGCTGTGAAAGTGTAGTAGTTTTTTATAAACTAGAGTTTAATAGCAGGGAAACCTGCTATTAGGAATATTGCTATAGATGATGTTTAACATACTCATCTATACTAAGTAGTATGATGATACCCAAAAAAGCAGCATTGATCTTCCAAAAAATGGAACGCGCATCTGTAAGTTTGAACTCTTTTTTAAGCAGTTTCATAGATGTCAAAAATGCCCATACACCTAATGCTATAGAAAGTGCGATAGTAATATTGGAGTATACAGTAAAAGTATAGACCAGGAATACACCGGCTTGAATAGTCAGCATTAACCATACAAAGGTAAGTCTTTGTAGAGTACCCTCACCAAAAAGACGCATCGCTGTTGGGTAGCCACCATCTTTGTAATCACCATGAAAGAGCATCACAAGTAACCAAAAATGCGGTACTTGCCAAATGAAATAGTAAACTGCCAAAGCAATGAACTCTAACTCAAAAAGAGAATGTCCTGCAACTAACCATCCGATGGCAGGGGGAATAACACCAAGCAATGCTCCTGGTACTACAGCCAGTGCAGATCTTTTTTTAAGCGGAGTATACATTATGTTATACCAAAGAAATGCAAAAACAAAAAAGTTGATACCTGTCAATCCTAAAAGCGTATAAATAAGACCTAAAGAGAGAAGTATCAATACTACAGCGATAATAACACCAGTACGCGGTAACATACGACCAGCTGCAATAGGACGATTTTTCGTTCTTGCCATCTTGGAATCTTCTCTATACTCTTGTACTTGATTAAGAGTAGAAACACCCATAGCTACTAAAAGCACAGAGAAGGTTGCAAGAAACATATCTAAACCAATCTCTCCCTTTGCCATAATATAGGCAAAGAGTGCAGATAAACTCACTGCAAAGGAGAGAACAAACTTGGTGACTATAAAAAAGTCTTTTATCATTATTTACCTGTTTCCATGTATTTAACGAGTGTTGCAAGATCTTCAGCTGGAAGGTTAAACGCTGGCATAATACCTGGGTAGAATCCTTCTGGAACATCTTGATCTGGATTAGTGATCGCATCAGCAAGATACTTAGAGTCATATTTCGCTCCGATACCTTTAAGCGTTGGACCAACTAAAGTTGCATCAGTATCAATTGAGTGACATGAAGCACATCCATTTTGTGCATAAAGTGCTTTACCATCTTTAGCAAAGTTACCTGCTGGTGTATCTTTATCTGTGCTATTGAACCAAGCTTCATAATCAGCTTTTTCCATAACAACGATCTTAGAGTACATGTATGAGTGGTCTGTACCACAGTACTCAGCACACTCAACATCGTACTCACCTACTACTGAAGAATTGAACCATTGTTTTGTAACACGTCCTGGTACAACATCTTCTTTCATACGAAAAGCAGGTACAAAATATGCGTGAATAACATCATTTACTGGTGCTGTCATTTTCAAGATGATATTTGTATTTTTTGGAACATACAGAGCTGACATACCCATAGTACCTTTTTCTTTATCGTAAACACCACCTATTTTATGAACGTGTCCACTTGCGTTAGCTGGGTATTCATACTTCCATTTCCATTTAGAACCTTCAACATCGATCACAATACTTTGTGATTCTGCTGGCATTGTTCTAAACATTTGCATTGTTGTATTACCGTAGTAAAAGAAAATCATAACTGCAATTACAGGTATGATCGTCCACGTTAACTCTAAACCAGTATGGTGAGTTAATGTACCAATATCTTCATCTTTAACTTTGTCTGCACGGTACTTCCATGCAAAATAGAACATTGGAAGAATTACAGATGCAATCAATAGTCCTGAAAGTATGAAGTGCACAGCAAATGCTGTATCCATATCAGCATTAAATGTTGATGCACTGTCGTTAAATCCTTTTAATATATTATTACTCATAAAAACCTCTTCTTAATGTGCTTGTGGAGCAGTAATATGACTTTCTGCTTCATATTGGAAATTTGGTACATCTATACCAATCACGATTACAAAGAATACTGTTACAAGAAATAGTGAAAACCACACCATCGCCGTAATCAGTTTCTCACCTTTTAAGTGCATATAGTAGATCAAGATCAACCAAGCTTTTACAACTGCAATAAGCATTTGTGCTAAAAATGTTGAACCTTGCATAAAGTAATGCGGTTGTATAAATGTCACTGCTGTCAACAACAATAGTCCTACAAGTACTTTATAATATACTTTTTTCTCTTCTTGATAATTTATTGTTTTAGTGTCCACCTGTAGCTCCTCCTGCTCCGATCATATAGTAATAAGGGAATACGAATACCCAAATAAGGTGTACGATGTCCCAATATAGTGCAATATTCCAATGTAGTATATGATGCTCTGGGCTTACTTTTCCAGCATTAATACGCTTAAGTAACCAAATCATTAGACCAATACCGATGATAATATGGACTCCATGAAGTCCAGTCATTGAAAAGTAAAGACCAAAGAATAGTTTTTGACCAAATGGTAAAGATGACTCCGGTAATAGTTGATCATGCATCAAGAAGATACCGTGATTGTACTCAGCTCTCCATTCAAACCCTTTGATCACCAAGAAAGCAACTGCCAATATGATAGTTGCCCAAATCATAAGCTTGGCACCTTTTACATCGCCAGATCTTATTTTTAGTAAACCTAGACCCATAGTAAGCGCAGACACAAGTAAGATCACTGTGTTTGTACCACCAAGTAGTCTATTTAAAGATGCTGACGCATCTAAAAAGTCTTGTGGGTGAAGTGCATTATAGTATGCTAGTGCAAGGAACATCGCCCCAAACATCATTACTTCTGTAAGCATAAACAGCCAGAAACCTAGTTTCCCACCGTAAAAGTCATCCTGCCATCCTTGAACCTCATGTTGGTTCCCATCGCGGTCTGTCGCGATTTCAGGTACATATTCGTGTGACATTAGTCTATCCTTTGCATAGTTTCATAATTAAACTTAACCACTGGCTCACCATGGTGATACTCATATGGATTAAAGTCAACATAAGGTACTTTTGAATGGTTCTCTAATGGTGGTGGTGATGTTGGCATGTGCCATTCGAGTGTTGTTGCACCCCATGGATTCGTTCCAGATTTTTCACCATATCTCCAACCTTTATAGAATATAACAAACATATAAACCATACCACCGGCTGTAAGAATTGCACCAATACCTGCAATTTGATGATAGATCTCAAATTCTGGCAAGTAGTCGAAGTAACGTCTTGGCATACCATAGTAACCAGCGATAAACATAGGGAACCATAAAAGATTCACACCTACGAACTGGATATAAAATGATATTTTAGCTTGGAAATCACTATACATTCTACCTGTAATCAATGGGAACCAGTAGTGCATACCTGCGAACATTAACCAAACAACACCTGATAAGATAGCGTAGTGGAAGTGTGCAACAGAATAATATGTATCTTGTAAGTGAATATCAAGACCGATCATAGTAATAGTAACCCCTGTAATACCACCGATAGCAAACATAATAATAGTTCCAAGTCCCCATAACATCGGTGCTTTTAGAACGATCTTACCTTTGTACATTGTAGCAACCCAGTCATAGAACTTCACACCTGTTGGGATAGCAACAAAGAAAGTTAGGAATGAGAATACTGTTTTTGCGATATCTGACATACCTGACGTAAAGAGGTGGTGACCCCATACTAGGTAACCAATACCTGCAATTGACGCTGAAGAAAGTGCAATCGTTCTGTATCCGAATATTTCTTTTCTTGAGAAAGTAGGGACAATTTCAGACATAATACCAAACGCTGGGAGAATCATAAGATAAACAGCCGGGTGAGAGTAGATCCAGAATAAGTGTTGGAATAATACCGGGTCTCCACCTTTAGCAGGATCAAAGATACCAATACCAAAGTGTTTTTCTAAAATAGCCAATACAAGTGTAATACCAACAACTGGTGTTGCAAGAAGTTGGATCCATGCTGTTGCGTAGATACCCCATACAAATAGTGGCATTTTAAAGAAAGTCATACCTGGCGCTCTAAGTCTGTGGATAGTAACTAGGAAGTTAAGTCCAGTAAGAATAGATGCAAATCCAAGAATAAATGCTGCTACAAGTGCCATAATAACATTTGTATCTGTATTCATTGAGTATGGTGCATAAAATGTCCAACCTGTATCTGCTACACCTTCACCTATAAATAGTGATGCAAGTGCAACAAGACAACCTACTATATATAACCAAAATGTTGCCCAGTTAAGTCTTGGAAAAGATACATCTTTTGCTCCAATCATAATTGGCATAACAATGTTTCCAAATATAGCCGGAATCCCCGGGATAATAAATAGGAAAATCATAAGTACACCGTGAAGTGTAAATGCCTGGTTAAAAGTGTCTCCATCCATATATTGTGCACCTGGTGCAAACAATTCCAATCTCATTGTTAATGCTACTGCAACAGCAACAAAAAAGAATGTAAACATAACGGCTGCATACATAAGTCCAATTCTTTTATGGTCAATAGTAAGCATCCACTGCATGAATGTACTTTTAGGGTGCCCTATGGCACAGTGTGTTTCGTCGAAATAAGTTTTACTCATCTATCTCTCTCCTTTTGTTTTGATGTTCTTCTTGATCTCTTCTTCCTGCTTTTACAAGCCAGATAAAAAAGATAATTGTAATCGTTAATATAACTATTGCTGCTATCTTCTCCCAGGCAAAAACATACGTTTTACCTTTAGGGTCATAAGAAAAACAGTAAAGTAATGTTTTTGCTATAGTTGGGCCCACCTTACCTTTAGCAGACTCAAGTACTGCCATCTTTACATCAAAAGGAAGTTGCTCAATACCATTAAGGTATCGTGTAATTTTTCCTTCTGGTGAGATGATGATAAGTGTTGATGCATGTATCCAGTCAACAACCCCTGCTTGTGTAACCGTTTTTTTATACGAAAATCCAACCTTATCGGCAATAATAGCCGAAGAGTTATTTTCACTTAATAAAAAATGCCATGCATCTTGCACATAAGGTCTACTCATAGCTTTATGATACATATCTCTTTTAGCTTTAGCCAAAGGAGGTGTTTCATCTTGCGCAAAACTAATGGTTAATACCTTATAGTCAGTATTTTCAGACAAATCAAGTCTAGAAAATAATTTTGCCATATCTGCAAGCTGAGGGCCACAAATACCACCACAACGGTAGTAGTTCAAAGAAAGAATAGTTGGCTTTCCATCCATATACTCTTTAAGTGTTCTACTTTTACCCTCTTCATCTATAAATGTTAAATCAAGTGGAACATATTCACCTAACTTTTCATTTACACCTAAAGACTCAGCTTGTATTACAGTTAACAACAGTAATACAAGCATCACAATTTTCTTCATATATCCTCCATTTTATATATTTACAAAATATATCAATAATTTTAAGCTTAAAGCACTTAATTGATAATGAAAAGTTAATGAAATTGACATGATTTGACATGATTTGTAGATATTATACGCACATTAAATAAATATTTTTAATTTTATATAAGTTTTGTTAATTTATTGTATTATCTATTGTAATTTTACGTCAAAGAATGTTTGTTTTTTTATAGGGAAGATTTGAGCTTTTCCCCTTCTAAACTTTATATAGAAGGAACTGATGTAATATATGACTATATTGGGAAAGTTTAGGCCTTCCCTTTTGCACTTTGTATAGAATGAATGTATTGGTAATCAACAGCTATATTTTGTTCTTTAGGTAAATTGTTAGAGAGTCTCTGCACCATACCTTCAAAATCTTCAAACAGGTAATTTGCCATGGAACCAGGTATAGGGTTGATCTCATTAAGAAGGACTTCATCATTTACGACAAAAAAGTCACAACGTATGATACTTCCTTTAAAAAGAGGATCATAGATTTTTTTAAAGCTCTCTTGGATCTTTACTTTTAAATCATCAGAGATATCCGCTGCTAAAACTTGAGAATCTCTGGAAAAGTCCATGTATTTTTTTTCAAAATCTAAGAACTCTTCTTTATGTGGTTCTTCCACGATAGAAAGTTCCCACTCATTTGTAAAAGAACCTGCCTGGTTAAACTCTTTCACGCCTTCTATAAAAGGTTCTACGATCACGTCTGTGTCAAATTCAAATGCAACATCAAGTGCATAATCAAGCTCTGAAGCTTCTTTAACGATACTCACACCGATACTTGACCCTAAACGGACTGGCTTGATGATCACAGGGTAATCCATAGAAATTTTTCTCTCATCATTTTTAGAAAGATATTCATAGGCTACTGTTTTGACACCTAAACTCTCTGCTAAAAACTTGGTGTAGAGTTTATTATAAGAGAGTGCCGAAGCCTCCATACGTGGAGAGATGAAAGGAATACTGTTGAATTCCATCAAAGAAGCTATCTTTCCATCTTCTCCATCTCTTCCATGTATGAGGTTCAATGCCACATCAAAATCTACAGCTTTACTTCCAAACATCCCATCTATCTGGAAACCACCATTCTTAAGTGTAAGTTGTTTAGATTTTTTATACTCTCCTGATGAAAAGAGTTTGGAATTTATCTTATCAGTATCGATTAGATAAAATTTTCTATCACTGCTTACAAAGATATAAGTCAGTGTAGACTTTTTGAGCACTTTTTTCATTGTAATAGCAGAAACAATGCTTATTTCATGTTCAAAACTTGATCCACCAAACAATATAGCTATTTTCATCTGTCTTCCTTAGAGCATTTTGGCAAATTCGCCAAAGATATATGCACTTTCGTGTGGTCCAGGACTTGCTTCTGGGTGATGCTGTACTGACATCGTTGGAGAATCATTATACTTGAGTCCTTCAATGGTGTTGTCAAAAAGGTTTACATGCGTCACTGATGCCACTTCAGTAATGTTGTCTGGAACATTATAGTTGTGGTTTTGTGCCGTGATCTCTACTGTACCTGTTACTTCATTTTTCACAGGATGGTTTCCACCATGGTGTCCAAACTTCAATTTGTACGTATCGTAACCATGAGAGATAGAAAGTAACTGGTGCCCAAGACAAATACCAAAAAGAGGTACTTTACGAGCGATAAGTTTTTTAATCTTCTCTTGTTCCTCTTTTAAGATAAGTGGATCACCAGGTCCATTTGAAAGGAATACTCCATCTATCTCTTTTGCATCTATCTTAGCAATGATCTCTTCAGCAGACATAGAGTTAGGAACAACCGTTACTTCCATTCCTGCATGCGTAAGTTCATTTAAGATATTTCTTTTGATACCAAAATCAAGTGCTATGATCTTTTTTGTTGTTTGTGGTTCATCGTACTGGAATGTATCTGTATTGTAACGTGCTTCAGTATGTACATAACTCTCTTTTGTACTTACCTGTTCGATATAATTCACCTCTTCAATACGCGGTGAAGATGTCAATACTTTTTTAAGTTCATCCTGATCATGTATCTCAGTAGAAGCTACCATCATCATAGCACCTTCATCTCTAAGCATTTTTGTTAAAAAACGTGTGTCAATTTCAGTAATACCAAGAATATTTTCTCTTTTTAGCAATGCTGCCAAAGTCTCTTCACATCTGAAGTTAGAGGGACGATCCTGATAGCTACGAACGATGATACCTTTACAGTGAGCACCTTTACTCTCCATATCTTGTGCATTACATCCTACATTGCCTATCTCAGGCATTGTAAATGTCACGAATTGTCCTGCATAAGAAGGATCGGTAACGATCTCCTGGTATCCTGTAAGAGATGTGTTAAAAACGATCTCTCCTACAGATGTACCCTCTGCCCCAAAACTTTTTGCTTCGAGTATCAGTCCATTTTCAAAATATAAAGAAACTTTTGTCATTACAACATACCTCTCTTTGAAAGTTCTTCTTGATAAAATCTTTCATAAAGAAGTTCATAATCCTGAGAACCAGGGATCACTTCTTTCTCCATGCCTCTGATTTTGTCATAAACGATGTCATCTATCTCATCATAGGCATCAGCGAAGGCTTTAAAAGATTTAAAAATAACATTCTTCACCTGATTTTCATTCACTGTGTATTCTGCAAGATAATTTTCATACAGTTCATCCAAGATAAGGTGTGCAAGGTCATTGTATCTGTCATCATAATTCATGATCACACCATGTTCTGCAGCCATTTTCTTTTTGATCATAAAAAAGAGTTGTCTCTCATCCGCATGCTGAAACTCTATTTCATCATAATTTTCATCGAGGATTTTTTTGACTTTTTCATCAAGTGCATGCTCTTTTTCAAGGTTTTCATCTATGATCTTTTTTGCTGCTTCAACAACCGCTTCTCTACCCTTTGGCATAGTGATAAAAGGTGCATTGGCTAAATCTATCCCGATTTTTGTTGCTACATACCCTGTTTGTTGTGGTTTTAATCTCATT
>Ga0209013_10000761_pt1 | contig 29399 bp, 31 predicted proteins | sample Cruoilmetagenom2_FD_187291 | JGI IMG/M metagenome (GOLD analysis project Ga0209013, IMG submission 187291) | Oil polluted marine microbial communities from Coal Oil Point, Santa Barbara, California, USA - Sample 2 (SPAdes) (version 2) | ecosystem: Environmental > Aquatic > Marine > Oil seeps ...
GCAATCTTATGGTTCTTACCATAACAGTGTTGAGGATCTTCGAAAAATCCAGACTGGTTCAATTAAAATCGTATCATGCCAGTTTCAGCGCTCATTACCCATCATCCATAGCAACAGCGCCTTCTGGGCATGCAACCGGTTCTCTGCTTGATCCAGCACAACAGAGTGTGGACCGTCTAGCACCTCCCCAGTAATCTCCTGACCGCGGTGAGCAGGCAGGCAGTGGAGAACAATGCAATCTGGTTTTGCATGTTCCAGAAGTCCTGTGTTGATCTGAAAACCAGCAAGATCCTGCAATCTCTTCTCCTCTTCCTCTTCGTCCCCCATTGAGACCCATACATCAGTGTATAGCACATCAGCACCCTCGGCAGCTTTGGTCGGGTCGTGTGTGATTGTGACATCGCAGCCAAGATCCCTCGCTTGCGCGAGTATGTATGAATTGGGCTCGTATCCTGCAGGACACGCCACAACAAGTTCCATTCCGACGATCGCACTTGCGAGAATCAGTGAATTACACACGTTGTTCCCATCCCCTATCCATGCGATACGCAAACCATCCAGAATACTTTTCTGCTCCCGGATGGTTAATAGATCGGCAAGCAACTGGCAGGGGTGTTCCAGATCCGAGAGTGCATTAATAACCGGGATGTCCGCGCATCTCGCAAGCTCCTGCACCGTTTCGTGGCTGTAAACCCGTGCCGTGATCGCATGAATATATCTGGAAAGCACCTGGGCGGTATCGCAGATCGTCTCGCTTCTGCCAAGCTGGAGGTCCTCTGTATTCAGATATAACGCATGTCCGCCGAGTTCGGTCATCGCAACCTCGAAGGAGACTCTTGTGCGGGTGGATGCTTTCTCGAAGATCATGCCAAGGCTCATATTTTTGAGCAGATCCGCATCCGCACCCATGCCGCGTTTTTCCTTCAATTCGGATGCCATATCGAGAAGCTGTGTCAGTTCCTCGTATTTCAGGTCCGATATGGAGAGAAGATGCGTCATCGGGTCGTGACCTCGCAACCGTCTTCGGTAACGATCAAGGTGTGCTCTGCCTGCGATATAAGTGTGCCAGTGACCTCACTCAAAACGGGGTATGGTTTGATGATCCCCGCTTTTGTCAGTTGTCTGAATGTGAAATCCACTTTTTCCCCGGAAAACCATCTCTTTGCAAAGGGGAGTGTTTTGTACTCCATAATCTCTTGAAGTAGTTTTCTCGCTCGTGGAATACGCGGAAGCGTCGGTTTTTCTGTTGTCAGGTGATATATCTCCCACCTTGATGTGTCCTTCACCCGCCCGGAGCCATCCGTTGCGAACGGTTCGATTGCAACGACTTCTCCCTCTTGAAGCACGGTTCCGGTACGCGTATGTATGTTGGGAATTCCTGGGGGTGCATGCGCCTGATATTGTGCGAGTCCATGCCCGGTGAGGTTTGAAATCGGTTTGTATCCGAATTCGTTGATCGTCTTCTCGATTGTCGCACCGATCTCCGATGTATCAATCCCGGCGTGGATTATACCGAGTGCACTTTTGAGTGCTGCCTTTGACGCTTCAACGAGTTCGGGGTGGTCTGAGAGATCGACAGTCATGGCGGAATCGGCGATGTATCCATCGATGTGAACTCCGATATCAAGTTTCACCATGTCGCAGCCAAAGACCGATTCATCGTCCGCACTTGGTGTGAAATGTGCAGCATCCCCGTTTGCCGAAAGATTGCACGGGAACGCGGGCTCTCCACCGAGGTCGCGTATCAGATCCTCTGCGAACGCAGCGGTTTCGAGAATGCTCGCTCCAACGACTATCTTCTTCGACGTCTTCTCTCGTACTTCTGCAAGGATCTTTCCAGATCGCCGATACTTCTCGATCTCTTCGGATGTGTACTGAATATTCATGATACCTACAAAAAAATAAGACCGCCCGTAACAAACCGATGTTTCGAGCGGTAAATGTTCAAACTGGGAACTCAGTCCAGCTTCAGTATAGCTAGTGCCCTGTTAATGTCTTCAGCCTTAACAGTCTTCCTTCCGGCGTGCTTCGTCTCGATAATCGCTTCTTTGGAGATCGTTATACCGATTCTCTCAAGCACTTCGGTCAGAGCACTGCGTGCTGATTCGCTGACCCGAATGTCACCTTCAGATGCAGTCCGTATTAGACGCTCTACTGGAGCCAGTGGTATTATTTTCTTTGCCATTTGTTCTTACCTCCTTATAGGGTATGCTTCCGTTCACAATCGAACGGTGTGTGTTCGGTTTCGTACACCGACACTAAGTATGGAATTACACACAGAATAGAACTATATTCCGTGATCATATCCGTACTTGGTGTTGCTATGTACTTACTTTCTGAAATAAGTCCTATATATACTTTTTGATCCACATTTGCGGAGTAGTGAAAAATATCTTTGACAAATCGAATATCTAACTTCCAGACATGATGAATCATGGTGTAAAGAGATTCATGAGTTAGATTCATAGAAACAGTCATAAGATATTGGGTGTATTATGATCGGTCATGATAACCTGCTATAAGTAATGTGAGGCACTACATTAACGGTGATTGATATGCCTGCCGAAGTGGTAACGACCCAACTCCCTTCGATAAACCTTGAACTCATCGAAATGTTCGTTGAGAATGATGAATTTGAGGATGGATTAGATTTTTTTAGATGTGCTGTGAGGGGAATGATCGCTGAATTAACTCAAAATAAACTTGATTTGTTCAGTACGGTAAGGGTGGTAGATGGGGATGGCTTGGAACGGATGCATAATGAGATGGAAGACATCACACAGGAGATCTGGACGAAAAAATATGCGAAGGAAATATATTGATACACATGTATATTTATCGAATTCAGGACGCCGAAAGAATTCTTGGACGAGTTCGGTTACAACTATCTTGATACCGTGAATGGGGTTTGACACAACAATCATGATAACGCTGACAAAACTGAGACTGAAAACCCCGGCGATTCTCGCCGCAGGCATCCTCGGAACCACTGGCGCATCGCTGATGCGTGTTGCACAGAGTGGCGCAGGCGCAGTCGTCACAAAATCCATCGGTTGCACCCCAACTGCAGGACACCCGAACCCGAGCATGTTTGAAACCGAATGCGGGTTTCTGAACGCGATGGGGCTGCCGAATCCGGGATATCACAACTATCGGGGGGAACTCACAACTGCAAAGAAGGGTGAAGTTCCCGTAATTGCGAGCATTTTCGGCGCAAACGCACGCGAATTCGCCGAAGTTGCGATTGGGCTATGCGACCTCGCAGACGCAATTGAACTGAACCTCAGCTGCCCGCACGCAGACCGATACGGTGCGTCCATTGGAATAGACCCGGTTCTGGTTAGGGATATCACATCCGCGGTCCGGGACGCTGTGGATATTCCGATCTGGGCAAAACTGACGCCGAATGTCACCGACATAACCGAGATTGGGGTTGCGGCGCAGGAAGGGGGTGCGGATGCTGTCGTCGCAATCAACACCGTGCGTGCGATGGCTATCGACATCGATTCGGGTTTTCCGATCCTCGGAAACCGATTCGGCGGGATGTCAGGTACGGCGATCAAGCCGATCGCTGTTAAATGTGTCTATGATCTGTATGGCTCGCTTGACATCCCAATAATCGGGGTCGGAGGAATATCGTGCTGGCAGGATGCAATCGAGATTGTTATGGCGGGGGCGAGCGCTGTGCAGATCGGATCCGCGGTGCATGCAGACATTTCTGTCTTCGCGGAGGTTGCAGATGGGATTGCAGGTTACTGTCAGACGCATGGCTGCTCGGTCACTGATATCTGCGGGCTTGCGCATGAACGGTGAGGCATCACTCGATCGCATACTCAAAGACGATCAACGACAGCATGAAAAATACGATATCGTAGACACAGAGAACTCTAATCTCCGGAATTGCGCTCACAGCGGTCAGCACCTTTGAGGTCGCAGGCACCAGTACAAAGAGCATCGGGAAGAGTATGGGTAAGAGTATAACCGGGAGTAGAAGTTCTCTTGTCGTTGCGTTCAGGGTCAACGCCGAGAGGAGCGTTCCGACCGTGAGAAAACCGATTGTCCCGAGCAGTATTACTAATGCCAGCCAGAAGATATTTACAAAAGTGTAATTAAATAAAAACATGAATATTGGTATAGCCGGAATCTCTATGATCAGCATCAGCACGAGATTGGATATCAACTTGCCCACATAGATTGTGCTGCGATCAACCGGGCAGAGCAAGAGCCCCTCGATACAGTTCTCTTCTTGCTCAAGTGCAAACGATCTGGACAATCCAAGCATGCCTGCAAACATGAACGTGATCCAGAGCATTCCCGGAGCCAGTTCGGTGATCCGGTCGTAATCGCCAATCGAATCCTTGAATGAAAAGCTGAAGATCAGTATGATGAGCAGTGCAAACATGAGCATCGAGTTCAGCATCTGTTTGGTTCTAAACTCGGCTGTGAGGTCTTTTTTTGCGATTGCGATGCACCGCTTCATATCGCTTAATTGACGCGATGGCACATAAACATGATCACCAGTGGTCCAATAGGCACTGACGCCACACAACGCACCCGGACGAATGGGAAATAGCAACAATAATCGTTCGCTGGTTCCGGCGTAGTGGAATCTCCGGAGTTGCGATTGGCATCTCACCCCTAACCAGTGGAACTGGCGTGTGGTTGCCTACAATTCATCGCTGCACCCAACCGAGACATCACACCCGCACCACATCCACAATCTCGTGCCGTTCCACATCGACAAGCCCCATATCTGTTAGCTTCAGCCTCGGTATCACTGGCAGCGCAAGAAACGAAAGCGTCATGAATGGAGACGGCAGCACACACCCGATCTCCCGCATCAGGGCATGGAGATATGAAAGTTTTGTATTCACAGATTCGATGCTTGATGCCGAGAGCAAGCCCGCAAAGGGGAGTGCAATTGAGCCCATAACCTCACCATCGTAAGCGACCACGATTCCGCCGCGCAGCCGCCGTATCTCGTTTGCGCAGAGCGCCATATCCTCAAAGTTCGTGCCAACAACGATTATGTTGTGCGAGTCATGGGCTATTGTCTGTGCAAACGCACCGCCCTTGACTCCGAAACCGGAAACAAAACCTCTTCCGATGCTACCGCCCTTTCCATGTCGCTCAATTGTCGCAATCGAGAGAATATCCCTCGCGGGGTCTGGATGAAGAATTCCACCCTCCGGATGCAATCTCTCAACCCTCCAATCGGTAAATATCTGGTCAGGGATTGCGAGAATGACGTTTACTTCCGCATCTGTTTCGCTTTTGATGTACAGACTCTCAGGATGGATTCTTCCTGACCGCACCGTGTCAAAGACCTCCGCAGGGTATGTGGGCTTCGGAGAGACCCCGGTTGTGCCTCTCACAAAGACCTCGTCGATTGCGAACTTCTCGAGATCGTCCAGAATCAATATGTCTGCTCTTCTGCCGATTGCGATCGATCCGGTTAGGTGGTCGATTCGGTAATGCCGTGCGGTGTTAATCGTGCACATCGAGATCGCGTCAATAGGTGCAATTCCAAGCTCGATTGCCGTTCGCACGTGTGTGTCCATATACCCATCGATCAGATCCCCCGGATGCCTATCGTCTGCGACAAAGAAGAAGTTGTCAAGAGCGACCCCCTCTTCGACGAGTCGCGGTATGAACTCGTGCAGGCACTTTGCAGCGGAACCCTCCCGCAGAAGCACTGCCATTCCCATCCGCGCCTTTTCAATTGCTTCCTCGTACGTCAAGGACTCATGATCGCTTGATATGCCTGCGCAGAGATATCCGGCAAGATCGCTCCCGACAAGACCCGGACAGTGCCCATCTGCCCGTTTTCCAAGAAACAGCGCCTCCTCGATCATCTCGAGCTTTTCAGGATCTGCACCGATCACGCCCGGAAAGTCCATCACCTCGCCGAGCCCGATCACGCCGTCCTGATACAGCAGGTGCGCAACCGTTGGTGCGTCCAGTACCGCCCCAGAGGTCTCAAGATCTGATGATGGGACGCAAGACGGGATCATGACAAAGATACTGGACGGCAGATCCTCAATCTCTCTTAAAACGAGTTCTACCCCTTTCACTCCGAGAACGTTTGCGATCTCGTGCGGATCGATAACCATTCCGGTTGTTCCGTGTTTGATCGCCGCCATCGCAAACCGGGTGAGCGTCAGCATGCTGGACTCAAAATGGACGTGACCATCGATCAATCCCGGAGAGACAAACTTTCCGGTTATGTCGATCGTATTCGTGTCATCTCCAATTTTGTCTGAAATGTCACCGATTCCCACGATGATTCCGTCTTTTATCGCGATATCATCGTTGCGGAGTTCCTTTGTGTTGACATTCGCGACTGTGCCCCCAATCAGCGCAAGATCTGCCTTTATCGCGCCCGTTCCGGCAAATATTCGTTCCTGTAAAGCCATGGTCATAAGATATTCTGAGATGTTAAATTATTTTCGGGCAGGATCTATGGGGACGAGCTACATGGTTAAATCCCATGGCATTGCGATTCTGCTCAATATAGTACATAATAGTAGAGCTGTAGTAACTACTCAGGTATGTTGATTGGACTCCTGATTGCAATTCTATGGTTCCTATCAAGAAAAATAACCGCGGAGGGCACAGAGATATATCACCCTCCGCGTCCCTCCACGCACTCTGCGGTTGAATTCTCGTTCGGCTCATGTTGTGTTTTGGGTTACGCAGTGGCAGTATAGCGAGATCGCATGATATTGTTTTAGGTGCCTGAGTAGTTACGAGCGGTGCACAACTCTTATGTAAATTCCTTCTTTGTTTCTCCGCATTTTGTACAGCGGTACACCGTGTACTTCTTGTGCGTCTTCAGGAGTTCAAACTCGTGGTCGCATGGCGATGATGGCAGCGCCCCCTCTGGCTTTGGCTCTGGCTCTTTGGAATCTTCGGCTGGTTCACCCAATCTCATCACCCGTCTGAGATCCGATTCCATCTTATCCCGCCTCTCGCGGAAGTCATCAATATAGGGGTATGTATCGCAGAGTAGTATGAACCGCTGAGTGTCGATTATCGCGATCAGATTCTCGATTGTATCCGGGTTTAGAACAAGTTCCAGCTCGAACCGATCCTCCTTGTGAACGGCAACGATGCTACCATCGTCACGCCGGATCAGTTCCCCATCCGCATCAACGGCTTCCGGATATGATTCGTCGAATATCTCTCCTGTGTCAATGAAAAACAATATCCCACCCACAAGATAGTCTCCTGCTCCTTCGAAGAACTCTTTCAGCACGTTCAGGTCGTCAACTGTATGAAACTCAAAGGAGAGTTCCATGCTGTCAGCTTCAACGGTGATCAAACCCTTGTTGCGATAACTGGTCGTAATCTCGAACTCCTCAGTGGCTTCCCCCTGATTGTGGCGATACTCGAGATCGACATAGATCGGTGGCAGATTGTCTATATCGCATCTATCCCTGTGAGGGTCGTCCGGTGAGGTTAAGAAACGTTTTAGATAGCATAACTCACAAGAAAACTCTTTTTTTGGTACGCATTGGATGCAAAAGCTATCGTAAGGCGCATGCTCTCCGGATATCGTACAGGTCGTCTCATGTGTATCATAATCCTCGCAGATGTAGCAGCACCCATAGATCATCCAGTCCTCTGACTCAAGTACCTGGTCAACCAACAGATGCCGGATTGTGCCGTTGGCTTCGGTTGCCACATTGCCGGGCACGGCATCTCCATACTTCTCTGCGATAGCTCTCAGCCGTGGTATGATCTCCGGATTGTGCTGGTGGTAGAGGCGGGAGCACAGATGCGCCAGATTCAACGAACCCACCCCGTCATCGAATCGGTCAAGGAGTCCTACCATGAAATCAAACGACTGCGGGTCCTCGATCTCAGATAGTACACCAAGCGTGTAGATGGTATCAATCTTGTCCCCATTTCCATCAACCGCCGGATTGTCCAGCCGATCAGTGATTCTCTCGATCAGCGGCTGAACCACTGGTGTGCCGATATTTTTCAGCACATCTGATGTGTATTCGCATAGTTTAGTGTCCGTGGACTCGAGCGCATCGATCAACTTCAGGATGGCGGCTGGAGTGCCGATCCCCTGGAGCACGGCGGCAGCAACTATGTGTGCGTAGGTCCCCGTATCATGCAGATATTCTTTTAGAGGCTCGACAGTCGCGTCACCGTATTCGATCAAACGTTCCTCGATATCGTCGAGTCTCGCTGTCAGTTCCTCGTTCGATTTCAAATCGAAGTAGTAGTCGCCACGTTGGATCATCCAATCATTGATATCATCGATCAGATCGTCCAGCGCAGAGAGTGTCTCGTCCAGTGTTTCGTGCATGGGTCACACCAAGGGACGTTATGGCTGGTACATGGTACTATGTCTTGTGGCAGAGCTCTATGATACGGTCCAAACAGGATCTACGCGGTCTCGGATCATTCTCAATGTATTCTCTATTCACGCCACTCCCGGGCAATGCCCCAATCCTCACGTATCGACGATCACCTGTGCCATCCATCCACAATCTGTCTTTTCAATTGCCATATCGTGGAATGTGACCGCCTTCACACCAATACCGAATTTGTGCCGCTCATGGTCGATTTTTTCGCCGGATGCGTGCGCTTTAATGTGATACTCTTCGCAACGATGCCTGATTCGCTCCACAACAAAGCGTCCGAAGACGATCTCTTCGACCTCAAACAGATATAATAATTCCGATAGAAAATCGTACAGTAGATCCTCACAATCCTCGGCAGCAAGATCGATATCAAGCGTCGTTATCGGCTCTACGGTGTCGGTATTAATCATTGCACCAAACATCGCAAGTGCGGCATACTCGAATACCTCCTCGACCGTGTCGCCATAGACCCGGAACATGACGTCGGCAGGGTGATCTAGATACTCGATGTGTGGGTGATCCTGTTGGTTCATTTCTCTGCCCCCTATATTCCATTTATTCTATACATTCTTAAGCGCGGCTTTGATCAGTTCTCCGACATCACCTGATGATTCTGACTGAAGCGCCATGCGAACCGCTGTTTCTGCCACGCTTCTTGTGTATCCGAGCGAGATCATGCCGGCGATGGCAGAGTTTGCAAGATCCGGCGCACATCTTGAATCCATGCGCTCCAGGTACTCTACGCGCCCTATCTTGTCCTTCAATTCGAGAACAAGACGTTTCGCGGTCTTTGCTCCGACGCCGGATAGGCTACTCAACCGCTGGATATCCTCGCTGTAGATTGCGGACCTGAAATCATCGAAAGATATGCCGGATATTATATTCAAGGCGACATTCGGTCCGACTCTTGATATCCCGATCAGTAATCTGAAGAACTCAAGTTCTCCGCTCGTTGAGAATCCGTAGAGCACGAGCGCATCCTCTCTCACATGCAGATGTGTGTGCAGCCGTACGTGGCTGCCAGTGGCTGGTAGCGCGTCAAGCGTGGACGCGGGAATGTGTAACGCATACCCGATGCCGCCCACGTCGATTACTGCGCGATCACTGGATTTTATCTCGAGGATTCCGTTGATGTGTGCGATCATATCATCACTGCCCCATCCGGACCCGCGAAGTGCCAAATCTCCGGTTGGATTCTCTCGATACCGAGTTTTGGACATGTGCCAGAGGGGGATTCAAGTGGTTTCACAGGGGTCAATTCTATCATTATTCGTTGTTACTCATTATACCCTGCCTACTGGTAATCTCTTGGTCCGTCCAATTAGTGTGCCGCATCGCCCCGACACTTAAATCCAACACCCGAATTGTGGATATCCGGTTACACCCGACCTTCAGGTTGCGAAGTTCTGCATCACATCACAAAACCATTCCATGAATCGGAATACTTAAGTACTATGACTTGCACTTACTAAATTGTGTTTGTCGATATATCGATAAATACGCGCATAGGATGAGGCTACGACCATCACGTGGAGAATGGTCAGAACATTATGCGCGATACTTGCTCACCCGCCGATCTGCGTTGCAGACATTCTGGCAGGTGTACCAAAAAGGAGGATATATGACCAAACGTATACAGATACTGGTTGTGCTCGTGGTTATGGCGTTTGTCATGCACGCGAGCGCAGAGACTGTCGAGATGCGGGGCGAAGTCGTGGATGCAACATTCCAGATAGCTCCGTTTACATGGACTGCCCAAAATTTTGCCGGACTCTATTATGATGTGGACCGGAACCTGATGTCTGGTGCGCTCACAACGACCGCAGCAGCACCAGACACGATCAACTGCGGTGATCTCGTCTACACGGCATACCGGGTCGAGTCGGGCTATGCGAACCCTGATATTGGCGGATACTTTGCAGTTGGGTGGTTTGGAGAGAAATGTATGGCGATCAATGGCAAGCCGTACGTGTTATCGCCGATCATTCGTGAAATGGACGCGGATGACAAAATAATACTCGCAACCGACGAGGGATGGGATATCGGAAACGAGTATCATCTGATCGTAAGGGAGATCGATATTGAGAGCGATCGGGTCTGGCTTGCACTCGAAAAGGATGACGTGGAGGTGGAAGCCGCAGTTATCCAGCCGATGAGTCAGGGGGATTGCTTTGACAACAGCATGTCAATTAACGGCTCTCCCGGAGCATACACTGTTGAGATGGCTGATGTCTCGACGACGAGCACTTTCGTCTACCAGAAGGATATCGACATGGAGGACGATGTACCCATCTTCAGCGTGTATGTGGACGCAATCTTTCGCGGCACTGATACCAATATTGTGATTCTCAAGTACGCAATCCTGATCGACGATGATTTGGTCAAAGTTGTCAATGGCGGAGTCGGCATGCTGGATGTGGATGCGGTTACGTCCGAATCGATTCGACTGAGTAGTGACCGGGGCATCCGGCTTCCTATGGATTCTGATGTCAACATCGCAGAAGGTCTCTGGCTCCATGTTGCTGATGATATGGACAATGACGGGGTGCGCAATTACAGGTATTACCCATATCTCCTGTACGAATGTGCGTCATCCGGGTCAACCCCGCCCCCACCACCACCACCACCCCCTCCGTTGACAACAGAGATCTTTGAGGGGATGCTGTATGCGGGTCAGGGAATAGAGATCGAACACGACATACGAATTGAGTTGGTCGGCACGAGTAGTGACCCGGTCGAGAGTGCGAACTTCAAGCTATCGAGTTACCAGATGCCCGAAAGCCTGATCACGATATCCCCTGGTGACTCTTCGACTGAACCTGTATATGCCTACAGAACGTCCGGCGGTGAAATCATATACCTCAATGTGGCACTGGTCTCTGGCGATTCCGTCTATCTCGTGGTCACCGCTCCGGAGGGCTGGAGGGTGACTGATCGGTACACCGCAAAGGTTGATAAGATTTCAATCCGCGGCGAGGTTGTGGAACCGACCGGTGAAGAGAGCATGGGCATCGTATGGAACGCCTCTGATTTCGCGGCTCTCGGGTACGATCTCGATTGTGACGCCGCAACCGAGACGCTTGCTATTGTGCCAGGCACGTTATCCCACAATGACCGGACTATCGACGAGGGCGATATTGAGTACGGGACCTCGGCAAGAGGCGCCGACTTCGAATACGGCGCGTGGGGCTCGTACAGGACGATCAGTTTCATGGCAGAGGACTACCTTGCAGAATATGGCGAAGGCACTGATTGCGCGATCACAGATGGGAATATCCGCCTGATCTCAAAGGGCATGCTCAGCAAAGTCCTGATCAATGAAGACGAGCGACGCATAATCGCATCCGGCGCATCACTTCAGCTGGAAGATGGTTATGAATTGAAGATCGTGCAGCTCGACTTCGATGGAGGTCAGGTGCAACTCGAACTGCTCCGGAATGGGCAGAGTGTTGATACCGACATCTTGAATGTACCAGATACGTTCGTGTATGTAAATGACCTTGGGAAACTGGACGATGTTCCGGTCATCGCGGCAAATATTGACAGTATATCTACCGGTCAGCCCGACATGGTCGCAATCGATGGCATCTTCCAGATATCAGAGGAGTACATCTCTGTGGAGAATGGTGATGTGTACGGCAAGATGGTGATCGGGGGTGTTTCCGGCGACGGGATCGCAATGGCGAACGCGTACCCGATCTATCTGTCGAGAGGCAACATGATCCACCTTATGGGCAACATTGGATTCGCTGTTGCCGATAACGAGACGCTGCGATTTTCGCCTGCCGTTACGCTGACTGCGCCCGGCACTTATGAGGTTCGCGGTGCGGTGGCACGTCCGGACGTTGACCCGAACGGCGCAGAGATCGTATGGAATGCCTCCGATTTCGCGGCTCTCTGGTACGACTTTGATTCCGATGCATCCACCGAGACCCTTGCAATCGAATCGCTGAACGGGCGTGTGATCGAGGACGATATGCTGACCTATACGACGCATCCGGTGTATCAGCAGTACGCGATCAATAAGGCGTACAGCGATGTGACAATCGATGGCGCGACAGGGTACAACGCCACAGGCTGGATCGCAGGGAAGTACGTGGCAGCAGACGGCAGAGCAGACACGCTGCATAGACTGCTCGTGGAATTTAAGGGCGACGACAAGAAGACTTTGCCGACCGGCGAACAATGGAATCTTGGCGCAGGGTTCACGCTCACCGCCCAGCAGATCGACCTCGGCGGGAGCAAGGTATGGCTCTCCTTTGCAAGAGATGGCGTGGAGATTGCAAAAGATGTGATCGATACATCGCACGCATCCGGTTCGTCGAATCAGAACCGGACATTCGTAGCCTATCTCGAAGATGCGGACGGTGAAGAGGAGATTGCGGTCTTCCACTGCTATGTGGATGCCGTATTCAGAGGAACCGACACCAACATAGTTCAGGTAACTCACGTGTTCCTGATCGACAATTTCGTAACGAAAATCAGCAATAGTGATATCTACGGTGCCATGGAGGTGATACGTGCGGATTCTGATAAGATTGTCCTCGCAAACCGTGTGATACCGACCGTTCTCGAGCCTGGCAGCAGACAAAGAGTCATGGGTAACATATACCTCAGAACAGCAGACGATGAGACCGAGATCAGGTTTTACCCGGCTGCTGAGTATACGATAGGTAGGGAGGAGCCACCCGGCTACCCGGATTGTGAGGTGTGACGCCATAGTTTCGTGAGTCTGTGATTGTGGCGGTGCCGATTACCGGGCACTGCCCGTTTTTTTGTCGAATCAGGTAGATTTAATAACTGCGCATTCATACATCCAATCTGAGGAAGAGTATGATTGGTGGAAAAGCAGCAGCGTTGGCAGTCAAAGATCATTTTGAAGAGGTTCATGGAACTTATTTTGTGATTGGTTTCCAGCTTATCGATATCAAGAAGAACGAGTGAACCTACATGACAAATAAACCCACTCTCAAACGGAGCACGCTCGGAATGATCAACATCGACCCGCTTCAGCGCGGCGGATTGCTCACACCCGAGGCAAGACGCGCACTCGCAGAATGGGGCGACGGATACTCGATCTGCGATTTCTGTCCCGGCAAACTCGAGGAGATCAAGAAACCGCCGATCCACGATTTCGTGTACGGGGACCTGCCCGCGTTTATCGGAGTCGACCACGCAAGAGTCACAAACGGGGCGCGTGAGAGCATGTTCGCGGTGATGCACGCGCTTGGTAAAAAGGACGGCTGCGTCGTCCTGGACGGGAATGCACATTACTCATCTCTTGTTGCGGCAGAGCGGGCAGGACTCGACGTATCGCTGGTTCCGGTCTCGGATCGCCCGGAATACAGAATCGACCCGGAAGGGTACGCGGAGATTATAGAGGGGCAGCAAAAATCGGGTGAAGAGGTGGTTCTTGCGGTTCTGACATATCCTGACGGGAATTACGGAAACATCGTGGATGCGAAGAGGGTATCCGCAATTTGCCATGAGTACGATGTCCCGCTGCTTCTGAACTGCGCCTATTCGGTCGGACGCATGCCGGTCTCTGCAAAGGATCTCGGCGCGGATTTCATTGCTGGCAGCGGGCACAAGTCAATGGCAGCCTGCGGTCCCGTTGGCGTTCTTGGGGTGAGCGAGCAGTACCACGACCTCGTGCTCAGGAGATCTGCGTATAACAAGAACAAGGAACTTGAGCTTCTCGGGTGCACGGCACGCGGCGCAACGATCATGACGCTGATCGCATCGTTTCCCACGGTCAGGGCGCGGGTTTTGGAATGGGATCGCGAGGTCGAAAAGGCGAGATGGTTCTCGGAACAGATGGAGAGCCTTGGCATGATTCAGATGGGGGACAAACCGCACAACCACGACCTGATATTCTTTGAGGCGCCTGTTCTCTATGAGATATCGAAGCATGCGAAGAAAGGTAGGTTCTTTCTCTACAAGGAACTCAAGAAACGGAAGATTCACGGAATCAAGTCCGGGCTCACAAAATATTTTAAATTGAGCACATACCAGTTGCCAGAAGACGATCTACGCTACGTGGTGGACGCTTTCGCCGAGATCATCGCGACGGTTGGTTGAGGCGTTTTTAATTCTGCAGGATGCTTTTTGGGGCGAGTCGAACGCATGGACGATCTGGCAGCCACCCGCTCTCGATAAAGTTAATAACATCCGCCGCAAAGATTGGCTTGCATGGCAAAATACAGCAGATCCACGATCTTTGCAATAGCAATTGCGGGATTCATGGTGGTCATAATGGTGGCAGCTCCACTTGCATCTCTTTTCTGGGGAAATGACGACTCCGATAGCAACGATAATATGCCACAGTCCACAGAAACGCCAGACAATCGCGTTTCGCTGAGCTGGGCTGGAAAGCTGATCGATCACAGGCTCGATTCAATTGCGGACGGGCTTAATATGAGTCCTCCGATTGCGTTTGGAGCACGATATGTCAATTCAGAGGCGCTCGAGGGGACGCCGCTTGAGCCTTTGATGCATACCTCTGACACGTATGGAACAGAGATCGCACAGGGCTATCTTGCATGGTTCGGGGACGGCACACGTATCGAGATGCATACGCTGAGCCAGAGGAAGTTCTTGCCCAGACACATAAGCCAATCCACGTATCAGGATTATACGATGTTCATGCGACCGGAGCGGGACGAAGACGGCAACTACATGTTCGCAATCATGGGCGATCCGTGCATTATGGGGCATCGCAGCAGAGTCGAGAGTGTTATCGATCTGATTGAGAACAAGAACGCATCCGGCTCGTATATGTACTACGCGCAACTGCTCGAGCAGGTGGACCTCGATGCGCCGGTACAAATGGTTATGATGAGTACACCGATTGCACAGCAGTATTACGAGGAACTGCATGCTCTGGACGACGGCAGATGTGAGCGCAAGCTCACATGTATCGGGATCAGCGAGAATGCAACCGCCACTCTGAACGAACTCGCAGTGAACATGACCGATGACATCGAATGCGATGTGGCATTCAACCAGACTGACCTGAACCTCACGATCGCGAGGATCACAGGAAACTTCACTGCGGTGATAGACGCGGAGATCTACTGAAAAACTTGATTGTGTCTCCAAATCCATTGTCATACACACCCCGGAAGTTGTAAAGAACGATCAAAAAACGGTGTTGTTGGTGCGGGCTCAAGCACACATCCCTTAAAAACATCTCCGGGGCAAAGCTTTGCTCTGAAGACATCGATTAGAAACAACCACACAACTCAACAGCCCCGTGCAAAATATAACTTTTTGTAAGATGGGTGACAGAGGCTGGAACCATGTCACTGAATAAACTCACCCCAAATCTGATGGTTGAGGACGTAAATCATACCGTGGAGTTTTATCAGGATGTTCTGGGTTTTGAATTCGTCATGGGAGTTATAGAAGAGCTTCAGGAGATTCTAACCGCTTACCAACAGGATCGACCGCTGGATTACGCGATGATGAAGTGCGGAAACGTGGAAATAATGTTTCAGGCAAAGAGAAGCCTCACCAGGGCGCTCCCTGTGCTGAACGGTAGGGAGATCGGCGGCACGCTCACCCTGTACATAGAGCTTATGGGACTTGATAACATTTCCAAGCTGTACGATAGAGTAAAAGAGAATGTAACTGTTCTCCAGGATCTACATACCAGCTTTTACGGAATGCAGGAGTTCTACATCGAGGACTGCAATGGCTACATATTGACGTTTGCAGAGGCGGCGCAAGATAGTGGGACCTGAGCGATCTTTGGAAATGTAAAAATTAAAATTGAGGAGACTTTTTAATATCTTCCGGAAGCGGGCTTCGGAAAACCACAGAGAACACAGCAACTCTCTGTGCCATCCGCGTCCGTTGTGGTTACTCTTCTTTGCCATAACTCACATCATACCCGGAAGAAATTAAAAAGCTGCAAATTGATCTGGCTTATGAAGATATTTCAAGTGGACTCATTCACAAACAAGCCGTTCACCGGAAACCCTGCCGGCGTATGCATCCTGCAAGAGAGCATTCCGGATTCTGGCATGCTGAAGATTGCAAAAGAGATGAATTTGCCTGAAACCGCATTTCTCCGGGAGTTGGGCAGGGGGTATAATCTGAGATGGTTCACTCCCACAACCGAAGTTGAGCTCTGTGGTCATGCGACCCTTGCTTCGGCTCATGTTCTATGGGAGACCGGAGACCTGTGTCCGGACGAAACAGCAATCTTCGATACGTTGAGCGGTCAGTTGACCGCAAAAAAGAATGGCGAGTTAATCGACATGGATTTTCCAGCCGAATACGAGACAAGTGCGAATGCTCCGCCGGAGATTGCCAGGGCTCTGGGCGCGGAACCGGTATATGTTGGCAAGAACAGGTTCGATTATCTCGTGGAGGTTGAATCAGAAGAGATCGTGAGAGCTATGGAGCCGGATTTTGACCTGTTGAAGACGGTTCCATGTCGTGGAATAATTGTTACGAGCCGAGCCGATACGGGAAGATATGATTTTGTTTCCAGGTTTTTTGCGCCGGCTCTGGGTGTCAATGAAGACCCGGTGACCGGCTCGGCTCACTGCTGTCTGGGTCCTTACTGGGAGTCCCGACTCAATAAATCTCGATTTGAGGCGTGTCAATTGTCTGAGAGGGGTGGGGTCGTCAGGGTTGCGGTCACGTCCGATCGGGTCATCCTGAGCGGTCAAGCGGTCACAGTGATCAGAGGGGAGATTTCGAACTACTGGAGAAACAGTCATGGATAAAGAAGTAGAACTTCCTGAAACACCAAACCCGGGTCATTTAGCCCGGTGCGCACAACTCGCAATGGTTCTCGAGGTCGCAGCATCCCCGAAGCCGGGCAATGTGGATCGTGACCACGACTACCCGGACACGACCTTCGAGCACTTCCTGGCGTCGGCAATCGGGACATATCCTGTGCTGGAGAAAGCAGCCATGCCACAGGGCGTCGGTGTATACAGTGGCGTTGGCGCACTGATACACGCAGCGGCAAAGGAATCGTCACGATGGCAGCGCGGGGGAAACACCCATTTCGGCGCATTCACGCTCATAATCCCATTGTTGATCGCGATGGGCAGTAACAGAGCAGTCTCCGAGATTGTGGAGAAGACCACTTCAGAGGATGCGGTTGAATTCTACCGTGCATTCTCGATTGCGGATGTTCGCATCGACTCTGTTCCGGAGTTTGATCTCGATGAATCGAACTCAATTGAGAGAATTCAAGAAGCGGGAACCAGGCTCTTCGACCTGATGAAGTTGTCTGCCGGTCACGACCTGATCGCAAACGAATGGGTCACAGGCTTCACCCGGACATTCCGGTGCGCGGACCTGATCAGGGAGAAGGCTGCTACGATGACAATCAACGACGCCATCGTCTGCACGTTTCTACAGATGCTTGCAGAGACTCCTGACACATTCATTCAGACAAAATTTGGCAGGGAAAAGTCAGTTGAGGTATCCGAGCGTGCATTTGAGGTTATTTCAGGAAGCAGGGATCTGGATTCGATAAAACATAGAGTTCATGAATTTGATGAGCGATTGATTCGTGAAAAGGTCAATCCTGGATCAACCGCAGATATTATAATCGGAGGATTGTTCGTTGCACTGGTGCGGGGGCTTGAGGTTTAGCAGACGATGACACAATCCGGACGGTTCGGTTGCGTCTTGGATTGGTATAATCTACGTTTTTGTAATGTCAGTTGGATGTGCAACACCGCTAAAGAGTGATGACTGAGATCAACAATACTCTTTGTGTCTCTGTGCCTTTGCGTTAAATCGAGGGTGCAAAGACGTAGCCACTTCAAACAATGCGGTAAAACTCATCTTAACACCTGTTACATCTCTCTGTGTCATCTGTGCCCTATGCGACCCTATACCGATTGTTTTACCCAAGCTGCGGTCATAAAAATGCACAATAATCGATTAAAAGTACTAACGCAGAATGAACCCGATTACTTTTGTGCGTGGTGGTAGGAATCGGTAAAGATGGTGGTTGGGTGTGCGCACTATGACGATCGCTTGCGGTGTTTAACCAAACACAGATGTTGCTGTGTGTCCATGTTTAGATAGATTATCACAACAATCTGCATTTTTTGCGATTTGTTGAGGGGACATCCGAAAATTCCCGCGATACTACGAAGGACTACATGCCATATAGATCACCTATATAGATATTGGGGTAAACTACATATACACCGATCAATGATATGGTGGCGATGATATCGGTTGCCGAAGAGATTGCGAGATCGTTGACGGTGGTAGCCGGATTCATGGGGGATATTTTGCTTATACCAAATTCAGCAAGAGCGAATGCCCGCTCGACGACACTTCGACGACACGGAAACGCATGAACCGGAAAATCAGCGAAAAATTAATCGAAATGCTTCTGTTCGCCTCAGCAGCGACCGCAATCATAATCGTTGCACTGATTTTGATCTTTCTCGTAAAAGAGGGTCTTCCAATCATCACAAAAGTGGGAATCATCGATTTCTGTCTCGGGATGCGGTGGAATCCGATTGCAATGGTCGGGGATCCCACATACGGTATCTTTCCGATGATTGTCGGCTCGTTCTATGTTGCGATCGGATCGCTCGTCCTTGCAGTGCCGTTCGGGATTGCGTGCGCAGTCTTTCTCGCCGAAATCGCACCGTCGTGGGCACGGTCTCTTCTCAAGCACTCAATCGAACTTCTGGTCGGAATTCCCTCCGTGATCCTTGGGTTCGTCGGACTTGTACTGCTCGTCCCGTTCATCAAAGATCATTTGGGGGGATGGGGCTTCTCCATCCTCGCATCTTCGATCATCCTTGCGATAATGGCGCTTCCACGCATCATCAGCATATCCGACGATGCAATCAGGGCGGTTCCGATGGATTACCGGGATGCGTCGCTTGCGCTCGGTGCAACGCACTGGTACACGATCAGAAAAGTGATCCTGCCGAGCGCACGGTCCGGAATTGTTGCAGCAGTCATCCTCGCAATGGCTACCTCCATCGGCGAAACGATGGCAGTTCTAATGGTCGCTGGCAACGTCTCGATGCTTCCGTCGCCGATCTACGACATCCTTGATCCGGTCAGACCGATGACCTCGAATATCGCGCTCGAGATGAGTTATGCTACAGGGGACCATGCGTGCGCCCTCTTTGCGACCGGAATTGTGCTCTTCATCGTGGTCGCCGTACTTAATGCGATCTCACACAGGGCTCTTAAATCGAGGATGGGGGTGGAACGGTGAGCGCGTTAATCTCGCCAGTAACGGCGGATAAAGCAGCAAAGGTTGTGCTGTGGGCGTCTGCTGGCATAGCCCTCCTGATTCTGGCAGTTATTCTTGGTTATATCGTGGTTCAGGGTGTTCACGTAATAAGTCTCTCTTTCTTGCTCGGATCACCGAGACTCAGCGGGGCGGAGGGGGGAATTCTCCCCGCGATCGTCGGCACGTTCTGGCTGATGGTGGTTGCGATGCTCTCATCGGTTCCCATCGGAATCGGCGCTGCGATCTATCTTGCCGAGTATGCTCCGAAGAGCGCTGTTACCGCCGTAATTAGCTTTGGTGTTGAGTGTCTGGCAGGTGTGCCATCCATTGTGATCGGACTGTTCGGATATGCGTTCCTCTCGATCTATCTCGGATTTGGTTTTTCGGTTCTCTCGGGCGGGCTTGCGCTGATGTTTATGGTGCTACCATGGATCGTCAGGGTCTCAGAGGAGTCAATCAAGACGGTGCCGAACGCGTTTCGTGAGGCAAGCCTTGCGCTCGGCGCAACAAAGTGGCAGACCGTGCGAAGAGTGGTGATCCCGAGTGCAATTCCCGGCATCACGACCGGAGTCATACTTGGAATCGGAAAAGCGATCGGGGAGACTGCGGTGATCATGTTCACAGCCGGGTCATCGCTTCTGATGCCAATGTCCCTCTTCGATCCGGTGCGTGCGCTGCCATATCACATATATATCCTCGCGTCAGAGGGCATATCCGATCCAATGGCGTACGGCAGTTCGATTGTGCTGCTCGTGATGGTGCTTGCAATTAACCTTGCAGCGATTGCGATCCAGCGGCATTACGGGAGACATTATGTCAGAAATTGAAATCGAGAGCAAGGACTTAAACCTCTGGTACGGCACTGCGCAGGCGCTAAAAGAGATCACAATGGCGGTACCGACTAAGAAGGTGACTGCGATAATCGGACCATCGGGCTGCGGCAAGTCCACGTTCATCCGCTGCATCAACCGGATGAATGACTTGATCAAAGACTGCCGCGTAACTGGTGAGTTGCTCTTTGAGGGCATGAATATCTACGACAGGGACGTGGACGTGGTGACACTCAGAAAGAAGATCGGGATGGTCTTCCAGAAGCCCAATCCGTTCCCGATGTCGATATACGACAATGTCGCCTACGGACCCCGCCTGCACGGTGTTAAAGAGCGCGAAGAGCTCGATAGAATCGTTGAGGTGAGCCTGAAAGCTGCTGCGCTCTGGGACGAGGTTTCAGAAATCCCGGACAGGTCCGCGCTCGGTCTGAGCGGCGGGCAGCAGCAGCGGCTCTGCATCGCACGGACGCTTGCGGTGGAACCAAATGTCGTGCTATTTGATGAGCCGTGCAGTGCGCTCGACCCGATCTCGACTGCCAAGATCGAGGATCTGATCAACAACTTAAAGCGCGACTATACGATCGTAATCGTCACGCACAACATGCAGCAGGCTGCCAGGGTCTCCGATTACACTGCGTTCTTTTTGCTTGGCGAGATAATCGAGTTCGGGAAGACGAAGCAGATCTTCGAGATGCCTGATAAGAAGAGTACAGAGGATTACATCACCGGACGGTTCGGGTGACGTGGTGAACTATCGTCCTTCTTGCCGCACCGTATGCCAATCGTTAACTGTTGCAGAGCATAACAACCACCATGCACCTCAATCTCGCATGGGCGATCACAGGCGCGGGACACTACCTCGTGGAGAGCTACGATGCATTCAGGCAGCTTGCGGGGAATGACACACAGATCAGGGTCACAATCTTTGCATCACAGTCAGCAGAAGAGGTTTTGCGGATGTACGGATTATTTGATGGGCTTGCAACCATCGCAAACGGCGATTACCTCGAAGAACTATTTCTGGAGCGCGAGCAGGGTAGAAGTTCACCAAAGGTCGGCAGGTTTCTTCTGGAGAAGTACGATGCGCTCTTTGTAACGCCAGCGACCTCGAATACCGTTGCAAAGATTGTGCACGGCATAGCCGACTCGCTTCCCACGAATGCGGTTGCGCAGGCTGTGAAGGGGGGCGTTCCGGTCTATATCGTGCCTGTTGACATCGAGGGCACTATCCGATCAAAGATGCCATACACAATCGACCGCGAGATATGCGCCCGACACGACTGCGAGACCTGTGTTCCTGCGGAAACGTGCCCACAAAGGGCAATCGACGCCCAGATCGATCTTCTGCGATGCAATGGCTGCGGCGAGTGCGCTCCGAGATGTCCGTATGGCGCAATCAGGGGGGGATATGCTGAGATCAGGGTCCGGGATGTTGATATACGGAATACGGCAGAGCTTGGAGTGATGGATGGAATCACGGTCTTGAGGCATCCGGAGGCGGTGCTTTCTGCTATTTCTGAGTTGTGAGTCGTGTAAACGATCCGGATTGCCACAATAGCAATCATGGCGTCTGGTTCTGATGGATTATGTGGTTTTTTAAACAAGTAAATACGTGTTTAGCTAACCACAAAATTGCATAGATTTTCACGAGAAAGTATGAATAGGTATGAGATAAACTACAAATCTAATTAATGTCCCGTGTCTGATATCCTACTCTTGTGTTAATCTCATGAAATCTCGTGGTTTTTTTTGCTTCAGCTAAACACGGTTGCACACCTTTCTCGAATATTCGAGATTGGTTTAAAAATAAAAAAGAGAGACGATCTCAGAAGAGATCGCCAAGATTAACCTTGAACGCACCCAGACTTCCGCCGTAATTTCCAGCAGTAATCTTCTTGACGCCCGGAATCTTCACAGCAGCCTCAATTCCCGCTTTGGTTGCAGCAGTCACAGCCTCGAGGTCAACACCATTGATCACGAGTTCATACACGGCATTAACATCTGCAGGGATGTTTGTGTCATCGACTGTGTCTTTGAGTGTCGGAGCGAACCTCTGGTTCGTTGTCGCCTGCATGAACGTGTACGTGTCAGCACCAGGCTTGGAGCCGCTCGCAACAATTCCACCAGGGAACGGCGTGATTGAGCCTTCGCATTGCATGACCGCTTCCACTGCGTTCTCTGCTGCCGCAAGCCCTGCCATCTGGTTGTCTGCAAGGATGAAGAAGTTGCCACCTGCAACGCCCTCGACAGCGCCGATCCCGTGCTCTATAATGAAATCTCCTTCCATCATCGGGATCGCGTACGCCTTGCGCCCGCCGACCTCGATCTCTGACTCATAACCATCTGCAAAGAACTTCATCTTGAACCCGGTGTCAAACTGCTTCTCTGCATCAGGCAGCCCGTTCCACACAGCGGTCGTCGGTGCTGTGAGCACGCATTGTCCAATTCTCTTGAGAAGCTGGTCCTCAAGCGCCTTGTACCCGAACGTGCATATCTGGATGTAGACGCCCGGACGTCCGTCTGGCGTCTCGCTGCCGTCGACTATGCACTCAATTCCCGCCTCTGCCGGGCACATAATAACAGATGTCCCGAATCCTGTTGCTTCCGTTGCAGCAACCATTGCCCAGTGCTTGCTCGCGCCAGTAATAAGCACCCTTGCAACCTTGATACCAAAGGCTTCTGCGTAGGTATCTTCAATCTCTACTCCATTCAGTTCCATATAAATACCTCGCATCTGTCATACACTGGACTACTACAAAAGTGTTTACATTCATCCAGTGGCCGCCGGTGTGCCCGATCACCAGAAGATTCCGGCGAAACAGGAAAGGAAGATGTTCCAACCGCCAATATAGCAAAAATTCTCACGTTTTGCCAGTGTTTGGATCCCGGAAAGTGAAAGTGCTCAATAACGTGCAGTATGAACCACAAGATTCCCGTATTAATCTCATGAAATCCCGTGGTTTTTCGCCTCGGTTAAACGCATACCCTGAGAATGACCACCATCTTCAGACATGCGCAAATCAGAAGAAAACGACACCTGATGCTGGCGCAGAAACTCCGCCTGCCCGACGCCCTGCCTGCGTGCCATCCTGCGCAGCGCATTCTGAACACCGGTTCCGTACTGCGCTGCCTTCTTTGGTGCCCACGCAAGCTCAGGAGGGAGGTAATCTTCGGAAACCTTCCGCAGGATATATTTTCTTGTACACTCGTCCCCCACTCTCGTCATCTTGAGTTTTGAATCGATGCGACGTGCGATAGCCACAACATTGCGATTACAGATCGGCAGGCACAGTTCCACGCAATTCAGCTCTGCAACCGCAACGTCCCGTTTGATCTGGTTTGGGAGTGCATGTATGTCTTTCTCGAGCTCGCGGTCCAGTTCCAGCCCTCTGGAATCGTATGCTTGCTCGTAGCGCTTATATCCTGCAAAGAGTTCGTCCGCGCCCTGACCGGTCAGCAGCAGCTCGGTTCCGTCTGCGTGTGCGCATTGCGACACCAGATACATGCAGATCCCAATCCCAACAGAGACCGGGTTTGCGGTCTGTATCGCATGCACAACCAGCGGGATTGCGGATTCGATCTCAGCTTCGGTGCACTCACAGATGTGCAATCGGTCACTGAGTCCGAGGAGCGTTGCTGCCTGCTGCGCGTGTTTAACGTCATGAGAACCCCGCATCCCGACCGCATACAGCTCAATATCCGGGTTTATCAACCTCGCAATTGCTGCAACGAGCGAACTATCGATGCCGCCTGATAATGCGATGCCGGTGTGCCCACGCATGCATGATCTGACGGCATCTGTGATTCCGACTCGTAGTTTGCTGATCGCTTCCGATTCGTCGATGATCGATTCCATCGATCAGTGTCTGGAGTGTGATGATAAAAAGACTCTCTGGTGTCGCGTGTAGAAGTGTTCCGGAGATTTTTCACCATCTTCCGGAATGGGTTCGGAAAACCACTGATTAGGAAGGGGGCGGTTACCCGCAAATAGGGCAGATATATCTCCAGATCTTGACGCTACCAAGTCCTTTTTTTATAATGCTTGTTGTATCCATTGTGATTCATCTGATGTCCACATTTAGGGCAGTCTGGTGAAACAATTCTCCAAAATGCTCCGTTTGTGGTGTATTCGAAGTCGTTCGAGTAGTTCTTGAAGATTGGGTTGAGTATGCCCATACGCGTAAAGTTTAATAGTGTGCAGTTTAGAATTGTCATTGTATAGCCAATAGATATATTCCATTCGCATTCCGAACCAAACTCAACCATCATTGACCATGTATCGATGGTATCAGTCGAGTTCAGCCTGATCTGAACGGTCGCGTCGCCGAATTCCGGCACTTACACCGTCTGCGGCGCAAGGTAGACCGTATTGTCTGCCGATACTGCCAACGCCACAAGAAGCAGCGTCAGCAGCCCGGACAGTACCAACTTCGTTTCCATGGTAGCCCGTCATCTTCACTCATAGTATATTAATTTAACGGTATACCCACATGTATCACGTCAAGAAGGCATGGACAACCAGCAATTTGACATTCCTTTATAACAACATCGTCCACACCGCAGCCATTACTGGTACATTCATCGATGGAGTGGCTGGCGAGGCAGCCCCGTTCTTGCACCGACCGCTTCAACGCACTTCGCAGCAACCCGGTTTCCTATGCGTCCACAGTGATCAAGCAATTTGCCACTCAAGAGCCCGCACAGAAACCCGGCGCAGAATGCATCCCCTGCGCCTGTCGTGTCAACGACCTCTGCATAAGACGCAGGCACAGATATCTCCCACCCCTTTGTTCGGATGTAGCATCCGTCTCCGCCAAGTGTGACGACAACGATCGCCGCTCCAATATCATTTAGCTCTTTTGCGCCCCCTCGGTAACCATGCCCGGTCAGACTCCCTATCTCGTCACGGTTCAGGAAGACAATCTCGGTCCGCGAGATCACATCATGCAGCGCATCGAGCCCTCTTCCGGCATAAAGCATCCCGGGAGCAAAGGATATCTTTGCCTCCGAGCGGTCGATAAACTCCTTCTGCATCTCAAACTGATCTTCGCAGGCAAAGGACGAGAGGTGCAGGAATTTTGCGCTCTTCGCATACGAAAGATTCTTTGATGTGAGGTTAAGACTATTGTTTGCCCCGGAATGTACGTACATGGAGCGCTCGCCACGTCCATCGACAATCACGAGCACCACACCGGTTCTGCTCGCACAATCCGCGGTCTCAATCCCGCTCACGTCCACACCCTCCTGCTCCATTCCCGACCTGATGCATGCACCGTCGGAATCATCACCAACAATCCCAATGAAACCTGTCTTTACGCCGAGTCTGGCGAGACCAACGATTGTGTTTGCAGCGGAGCCGCCTGGCTGCTCGCTCGCAGAATCAATCATGATTTCCTCCCCTGGCGCGCCTATCCGTTCGACGAGATAGAGCCTATCCATGTTGAGCGCGCCGAATCCTATGATTTCGGGCATGTATCACTATTTCACCTTCGTGATCATCTATGTTTGCCGAGGTGCCGCAGGTCCGGACCCTTTCGTGTGCAGTACCCACCCAGAGGAATCTATTTTTCCGTTCGGCAGTACCACGGTCACACCATCCTCTTTCTTTATCCGTGTTTTTCTTAGCGTAACATCTATAATTTCGCCCCGGTGACCCATCGTCTCAACCTCATCACCGATGTCAAAGTCCCTATCCAGCAGGATAAATATTCCTGCTATCGCATCACTCAAGACGTTCTTGACTGCCAATGCGACGGCAGCCGCAACCAGGACCGTGGCGCCCATGAGGGGCATAAAAAGCTCTCCCAGGTTCAGTTCTGATACAATATACGTCAGAACAACGAACCATAAGGTATACTTCACAATTCTTCGCAGGATATTCTGCGTGTCCGGGGGTATGGCAGTCTTTTCAAGGATTTTTCTTGCAGACCTGCTGATTATGCCGATCACAAAGAGCGCAATTACAAAAACCAGTATCACTCTTAAATATGGTTCATATACCGGTGGTATATCCGAGAAGACTACCAGACTCATTCTATAACCACCTCCCCGGGCTTGCATGAATCATTGCGGAAGCCCGCTGATATTGTTATCATCATCATCATGGTCCCATCACCTGATCCAAAACTGATCGATCACACATTGTTGAGCGCAACCATCATCTCTTGCGCGAATGCGTCCGGTCCCCCTCTTGGATACCCGCCGAGACGGTGCACTTCTGTACCATCGGAGCGGAGGAATATGACCACCGGCACCCCGCCCCGCGGGTTGTATTGTGCGGCAAGGTCGCGCTGTTTATCGGCATCGATCTTTATGCATACGAAATCATCCGCAAGTTGAATCACGTTCGGGTCCGGATATACCAACCTGTCCAGGTCCTTACAATATCTACACCAGCTGGTGTACACATCGATCATCACGGGTTTGTTCTGCTCTCCGGCAATCTGCATCCCTTCATCGTATGAGTGCCACGTGATTCCCGCCGCACTTTCACCATCTGTTGTTGGCTGCGGCGCGTCAGTGCCATTCTGTGTCGAATCGATGCATGCAGAGGCTATGCATGCGCACGCAACAAGTAGTATCAATGCAAATCGTTGTTTAGTCTGTCTGTTCTTCATACGATCACTCCTGCTATTATTGGCGGTTTTATTCCATTAACCTTATCCCGTGAAAAATTTATATGTCCCTCACCGAACAGTCGAGGTCTAAGATGAACAGAGACGGAATGGACGAAAAATCCATTGAATCGATATTAACCGATCTGAAGAGCAAAGATACACCTTACGAACGTGTTTTGAGTTCGATGTGTACATATCCTCACCCGGTTGCTGTTATGGCTCATGCGCAGTTCATCGAGGCAAATCTCGGTGATCCCGGACTCTTTGCCGGAACCGCAGAGATCGAGCGCGAGGTTGTGCGGATGCTGGGTACAATGTATGGCACTTCCGATGCGCATGGCCATATCACAACCGGCGGCACCGAATCAAATATCCAGGCGATACACGCAATCAGAAATGCGCGCAATCTGCGCGAGCCAAACATAATCGTCCCGGAATCGGCGCATTTCTCATTTGACAAGGTCGCTGACGTACTCAAAGTCACGGTGCAGAAGGCAGAGCTTGATTCGGATCTCAAGGTCGATCTCTCATCGGTTGAGGATTTGATCAATGACAACACGATCGGCATAGTTGGAATCGCAGGTACCACCGAGTTCGGGCAGATAGATCCGATAAGGGCGCTATCAGATCTTGCATTGTCTGAAAACGTGTTTTTACACGTTGATGCGGCATTCGGGGGATTCGTGATCCCGTTTCTCCCGGACCGAAATAAGCATGGGCGAGGGCGGGAGTATGAATTCGATTTCACGCTTCCCGGCGTCACATCACTGGCTTCCGATCCGCATAAGATGGGTTTCTCCACGATTCCCACAGGCGGGCTTCTCTTCAGGAATTCCTCGTATCTCAACCGGTTATCCGTGGATACGCCCTACCTGACGGTCGCATCCCAGCAGACGCTCACCGGAACCAGAAGCGGGGCATCGGCTGCTGCCGCGTATGCCGTCTTCAAACATCTTGGAAGAGATGGCTACGCGCAAATCGTGCATCGTTGTATGGATGTCACGCATGAACTGGTTGCGAGAGTCCGCAAATTCGGTATCGAGCCGCTGATCGATCCTGTGATGAACGTGGTTGCGCTTGATGTGCCTGATTGCAAGCAGGTGAGAAGCGAACTCGCAAAACGCGGGTGGATAGTCTCGATCACGCGCAAGCCCTGCGCGTTGCGCATTGTGATCATGCCTCACCTCACAAGTGAGAATATGCGCCTCTTTACAGACGATCTCTGCGATGTTATGAGGACTGGATGAGTGGAAAATGGCAAATGACGGCTGATGAATGCTGAATGATGAATGGCTGAACGAAATAAGCTGAATGATCTGGTCCGTTATTTCAGCGGAGAAATCGTTGATTTTTCAGATTACGAGGTTGATCTCTCGCATCTCAGCGATTTCGATCAGAAGGTTCTCTTCGAAGTCAGAAAGATTCCGTACGGCTCGGTTGTCACGTATTCCGTGCTTGCCGAGCGAATCGGGCAGCCGGGGGCGGCGCGGGCGGTTGGAAACGCGCTCCGGAAGAACCCGGCGCTTGTTGTGATCCCGTGCCACCGGGTGGTTGCGAAGGATGGACTTGGTGGGTACGTGCTCGGTATAGATGCGAAGCGGCGGATGCTGGAACTGGAGAGGAGGGGGCTGCGCCATAAAGCAGGGCAGACCCTGATGGGGGGCGAACAGTCTGATTGAGCAGTGTTAATCCAAAAGAGGTGTTTACATTCGGAACTGATGCCGGATTTTCGATATTTCGTGCGACAAAAGTACTTACTCAATATTGTGTGGATATCCGCATATAAAACCACGAGATTAACACAGAAATCTTGTGGAAATCTGCGCAATCTTGTGGTTCCTACCACAAGTCATTGAGCATGTACTGGCAAAATACGTATCAAACTTCCTGAGGGGCTTTGGGACCCTATTATCCAATCGGCATACCCACCACTCCGCGACCCCATTGTGAGCTTGCTCACGTGCTGCCACAGAACACTTTAATAGATATACTTGTTCGGGACTCACCTTCGCTGATAGGCACTGCAAAAGCAGTGGTCAAGTCATTTATTGGATGCGTGTCTGTACCGTAATGCTTATATACTTGTAAGTTGATCTAAGCTTATGCCCCCTGAACAGCTTGGCGGAGAGCTCACAGAAATCATTAAGTAGATGTGAGCTGGGGCGTTCAAATAAGGGGCAGAGCACCAGCAGAAATCAATTAGACCCAGTATGACCAGGTACCGATCTACGAGATGGCTAATTATCTGGATAACATAAGGGATCTTGTTGATGGGGTGGGTAGACGGATAAAATCTGGAAAAATCCCCGGAAATGGTTAGAAGAGTGCC
>Ga0209013_10000762_pt1 | contig 29392 bp, 33 predicted proteins | sample Cruoilmetagenom2_FD_187291 | JGI IMG/M metagenome (GOLD analysis project Ga0209013, IMG submission 187291) | Oil polluted marine microbial communities from Coal Oil Point, Santa Barbara, California, USA - Sample 2 (SPAdes) (version 2) | ecosystem: Environmental > Aquatic > Marine > Oil seeps ...
CCGCCAGTTAAATGAACGACCAAGGAAAACATTAGACTTTGAAACACCGGCAGAGAGATTTAACGCATGTGTTGCATCGACCGGTTGAACTCGCAACCCGGAGCAGACATTTAAGATTTCGTGAAATAGCCAATCAGGGTAACTACATATGTAAATAATCCAACTAACTTTGTGTGTTAATTTATAACGCTTTATAAAATATGATCATCAATCGAAGGATAGTAAATATCCAAAGGATTCAGTCTATAACTTCAACAGGAAGCAGTCTTACGGCGTTATACTCTATTACTAACAACGCACCACAGAGGTGCATGGGGGATACGATGGCCCGTTACTATATCGATTGTCGCGACTACCCAAGTGACATCAAATGCTCTGTTGCACTATCAGCCGACAGCAAAGAAGAGTTGCTAGAAGCTGCAATTCAGCATGGTACTCAAGTTCATCACTATGAAGACACACCCGAGTTCCGTGAAGAACTCATGAACGATTTCAAAGAAGGAACACCACCCACATAACCACGTGCAGTCATAATCGTACTTCGATCAAACCCGCCTTAACAGCGGGTTTTTTCATTGTAAAGCTGATAGCCGCTCAGTATTTTAAGCAGAGATATGTCTACAAAGGTGATAAATGGCTCATACTGGCCGCGAACCGCCATTCTCGGCGTCTTTAGGGAACTCCCGCTGTCCACCTGTAGCGACCGCATGCTATTTCACGATTACAGTGATCTTCTCTGACACTACAGGTGGATCATGTGGCACATGGCCTTTATCGCCAAGAATCAACTGAAGTGTATGTGTGCCTGGTTCGAGCGTGATTTCTGCTTCAGTTTGCCCGCCACCGAAATGTTTGACATTTTGACCCATCGGCATGCCGGGTTCTGGCAAACCTTTACCATCGATTAGAAGATGATGGTGCCCCGTATTCTCTTTTTCGGTGCCGGCTGGCGCAATTCCCATCCCTCTGAGGCCAAATCGCACTGTGAATGTAGTCGTTACTGTATCGCCGTCGTTAGGTGTAATGAAATACAGCTGCACATCGGCCGGTGATGGTGCTCCTGCAGCTACTAGTACTGGGCCGAGTAATAACGCAAGTATGAGAAATAGACTTTTAATTGTTGCTACTTTCATGTTGTCCCCTCCTCGAATACGTATAAATGTGAAATTCACAACATGTTCAAAGATAGCATCTAATTAGCACAACGATAATCAATCCTGTTTATAACCTGCAATAACTTAGGGGTTTTAAAATGTGATTTATACGTGGTGTTGTAGGACCGCTTGTGGCCGATTGCAGACACCCACAGAGCCGCCTTCGGGCGGCTTTTTGCTGGATAGCCTTAAGACTGCTACCCACAGCAGACATTTACAATTTAGTGTCGAAAAGTTACAACATTTACATAACTGACACAGTCTGTGGGTGTACTTCCTGATGCCTGCCACTGAATACATCACACGATGTATACTTAACGTCGTCATAACCCATTCGAGGTGTTAGCTATGGCATCAGCCGAGCATCACCCACACCGAAAACTCTCAGCTATCTTACAGGCGGACGTAGTCGGCTATAGCCGACTAATGGAGGAAAATGAGGTACTCACTCTAGAACGACTGAAAACCCACCAAAGTGAATTAATCGAACCCACTATCGAGGCTTTTTACGGTCATGTCGTCAAGCTTATGGGTGACGGTGTACTGGCTGAGTTTCCGAGTGTGGTGGAAGCTGTCTCCTGTGCAGTAACCATTCAGCAAGGAATGGCTGAGCGTAATATAAACACTTCTAAACCCGAGCAGATCGTATTTCGAATTGGGATAAATCTTGGTGACATCATCTCAGAAGGGGATGACATATTCGGCGACGGTGTGAATGTTGCGGCTCGAATGGAAGGATTAGCAACCCCTGGTTGTATTTGCATCTCAGGAGCGGTTCATGATGCCGTCGGTAATAAACTACCGCTTGATTATGAATACCTTGGTGAACAGACAATTAAAAACATCGCACAACCTGTGCGAACTTATAGGGTACGGCTTGCACCTGGAGCGGAACTAGAAATACCTGAACCTGAAGGGCCATACAATAAGAAATCACAGATAAGACTGTCCATCGTGGTTATCGCAGTCATTGTAGCTGCGGCTGGAACACTTTTATTGCTGCAATCCTGGCAACAAAAGGAGGAATCCACCTCAAATGACAGTGTTGTCACCACCTCGTCGCGTGCGCAACCATCTATCGCTATTCTGCCATTTGACAACATGAGTGGCGATCCTGAGCAAGAGTACTTTGTTGATGGGATCACCGAAGACATAATCACTGATTTCTCCCGTCTGTCTAACCTGACGGTCATCGCGTGGAACACATCAGCCAGTTACAAGGGAGAAGCCGTTCAGCCACAGCAAGTGGGTAAAGACCTCGGTGTAGCTTACGTATTGGATGGTAGTGTGCGCAAGTCCGGTGATCGACTGCGAATTACCGCCCAGCTTCTGGATACAGAAAACGGCAATAACATTTGGGCGGAGCGCTACGATCGAAGGCTCACGGAAATATTTGAGCTTCAGGATGAGGTTACAAAGAAGATTGTGAATGCTTTGGCCGTAAGGCTTTCGACCGCCGAGAAGGAAAAGTTGGGGCATTCTAGTACCAACAATATTGCGGCCTATGATGAGTTTCTCCGTGGGCAGCAGTATTCGACTCAACGAACTAAAGAGGGTAATGAGCTGGCACGCGATGCTTACCGTCAAGCCATCGAGTACGATCCCACCTACGCACGTGCCTATGGTGCACTAGCGGTGGTACTCACAAATGACTTTCGCAACGATTGGACAGAGTTGACGTTGGAAGAAGCTCGGGCGCGTGCACTGGAGCTCGCTCAAAAAGCGGTTGCGCTTGATCGATCATCGCCGCAGGCCTACTGGGCCTTGGGCTTTACTTACCTTTTCAGGAAGCAACTCGATGAGGCTGCCGAAGCTGCAAAGCAGGCCGTTGCGCTCTCTCCAAACTATGCTGATGGTTATGGTCTATTGGCGTTCATAAACAATTTTCAGGGTCATGCCGAGGATGCCATTCGTTACATAAAAAAGGCAATGGATCTGAATCCACGTTACACATACGATTACCCGTGGAATTTAGGTCGCGCCTACTACACGCTACGTCGGTATCCTGAGGCCACTGAAGCCCTGCAAGAAGCGCTCGAACGCAACGAGCACGCTCTGTACCCTCGACTATTTCTTGCCGCAAGCTACATCAGGCTTGGTAAGCAGGATGATGCGGAGTGGGAGATCGAACAAATTCAGATCCTTAATCCGGACACTACACTCACACACCTTGCCAATACATTTCCAGTCAAGGACGAGGATGTGATGAATGCGTTTCTGGAAGATCTGAGAAAGGCTGGATTACCGGAATGACTGCTCCTGGCCGACAGCAGCGGTTTAGGATCTGCCACTCAATGTCTGCTCTCTAGATCATACCCGCCACTAATCACTTGATCTCGGCAAGCAAGGAGTTTGAAGACCTGAGCAGATCAGCCACGGCTCTCCGCATCTCAACAGCCTCCTTCGTGTAAAGGCCATGCTTGATAAGCTGGTGCGGGTTTCTAGCTCCTGTAGATTTGCCACCATGATAGCGGCACCTACCATTTGACATGGCAAAGTGACCACATGGGTGACCCGGACGAGTCTTCGCACCACAGCGTGGCATTTCCTCATGGGGTGTTCCCTTCCACTTACCCATTACCCCCCTCCCCTGCCTTCACATCACCGATGATAGCCTGTCCACCGTCATTCACCTGAACATGCTGCACCTGTATGGTCTGCTGACCTTTGGTGCGATACTTCTGCAATGCTTCCATCTGGGCTGCGAAGGTACGCGCCAGCTTGGTCGCCTGCTTCCCACACTCCTGCAAGCCTTCAAACGTCTGGTTTTTCAGCATGGCGCGTTTCGACATCTCCATCGTCATATTGTGGACTGCCACCATTTGTGTGGCGAGCATACCCTCCAATGCGTCTCTCGGCCTGATCCCGTGAAGCATGGCCAGAGACCCATTAGCCTTTGCAGTATCCTTACCAAGGAGCTGCAGTGTTTGATTCTGCAGCGCATTCACCATGTCCAGATCGCTCGCCCCATAGGTATCAACTGCCTGCCCCTCTGAGATGTTCATCGTATACTGACCATCTACCTCTACTACCTTGGGTGGCTCTGTCGGCTCCTGAGAAGCTCGTACAGGAGACATCTCTCCTTGCTCTTTGTCAGTGGATACCATCTGCATTTCATTCTTCATTTACAGCCTCCTTCAACTCTGCCTTCCATGGCGTGATGTCGAGCCTGACGTTATGTTCCAAGAGAAGGTAATCTGGAACATCCTGTCCATGTTCATGCGCCTTTACGATGAACTCATGCAGCATTTCTGTTACCGACTCTTGATGTGCTTTACTAATCGAACCGTCTGGATCGCCGGGTATATGAATCTCATATCCTTGATCCAAGAATACAAACATATTGTGGCATGCCTTTGCGAACGACATAGCTTCAGCTAAATAATCAATCTTCTTCTGATTCATATCATGACCCTCCATGGTCTGTGATTGCGTTTACCAGTGTGTAGTACATGGTAGATATATAGAAAGGTGCCCGTGTGGCGGGTCAATAAAATCATGGAAAAGCCTCCATATGACCCGTGTGGCGGGGCAATGACTCTTTACTTTCTGCCCCATTGACCCGTGTGGCGGGGCAGCTATGACCCGTGCGGCGGGTCTCAGAAAGTGTTTTTTCCTCGGGGTTGTAGCCGAGCTTCCACCAATGCAAAGCCGTCCTTGTTGCTGATCGTTCAAGCTTACCGCTGCATTCATTTATCGGCAGCCATGTGACCGCATAAAGGCTAGCGACTTTGGGTCTCCTTCCCTGTCTCGTTAGAACGATCCAACCACGCTCTAAGAGTTCTTTTCGAGCCTTTTCCATCTGATCCTTACTCGTCCATCCCATCGGCTGCAAGATCCGCCAAGCGGTCGTTAAATCACCATTGTTATCGCCCCGATATTGTGAGGCGATACTGATTAGTAGCTTGACCGCACGAGGAGCAAGGGCTTGGAAGTTTTCGTGTCCGATCATTGAATGAGGGAGCTTCAGGAAGGAGCCACTATCCTGACGCCCCTTTGAATTAAGTCTCGACCGAGCCATTATCACCAGCCTCACGCAAAAAATACCTAGCAACACTATGTGATTCACCTCCGGGGTTCTTTGCTTCAACCCACACGGTTTCTATGTCACAACCTTCTTTGTGTCGAAGCTCATGTATACGTGCAGCTGGCATTAGAACATCAAACTTATGGCGCATTTCAATTGTCGATGCAGAACCATGTTCAGCCAAATATGCCTTGACCCGTTTGCGTTGTTCAATTGTTGAGTTGGGGTGGTTGATACGCTTAGTTTTTGCGCTATCCTCTGACCTACTCTCATTGAGGTTCTCCATCACTCCCCACCTCGGCTCGCAGCAATACGCTGCTCAATCCACTGATCTACCTCTGCTGCCACCCATGCCACAGACTTGTGGCCAAGCTTGATCTGTTTTGGGAATGTCGGGTCATGCCTCGGAGAGTGGGCATCCATCTTGTCGTATACAGCTGTACTGGACAGCGCAGTTTTGCGCAGTAAAACCGGTAACTTAATAAGATCCATCTTAATTGTGCTCCATAAGAGTAAAAGTGAATTGAATGTGAGACTGATTGCTCCTGTCTCTCGAGTCCATTTAAGTTCGTCACGCTTTTCTTGTCAGCGTACAAACAGGCCGACCAACACCTATCTGGTGTTGCCTATTCAACGTCTTCACGATTTAGTTGGCATCACCTAAAAAGATCGACTAGCATCCAGTCCTCACCACCTATTCCAATGCGTCACACATTTTTCAGCAAGACAATAAAAGCCCCACACACATCTCACCCAATGGCAGATTGGCAGGGTCTGTGGCATGATGATTATGGGAGGCGATGTACCCGGTTTTCCGAACAACAAGGTAGCCAGATAGGTAGCTGCTACAATTTTACGACTACATATAACTAATGATAACAATTACTTATTGGCGCTACACGTGAACAAGTCCAGAACATTGAATAATAATCCTGGCGTATCACGCATGCTGATCCTGTCCGGGCCCTCCGGAGCGGGCAAGACTACGCTTGCGAATGGACTGATCGACACGCATCCGGAGATTGAATTTGCGATTTCACATACCACGCGGCCGAGACGCCCGGGTGAAAGAGATGATGTGGAATACCATTTTGTCTCCGAGGAAGATTTTAAGGCACTGGTCGAGAATGGCGAAATGCTTGAATCCGCCACAGTTTACGGGTACCACTACGGCACATCACGCCAGGCGGTTGATCATGCCCTGGATGCCGGCCATCGCGTACTGCTGGATGTCGACTGGCAGGGAAGCAAGCACCTGATGCAGTTGTTCCCCGACGCGATCAGCATTTTCGTCCAGCCGCCTGGCGACCTGGATGCCGCTCAACGCCTGCATGACCGTAATCAGGACAACGTAATCACAATAGAATCACGCATGGCCCAGTACCACGAGCAAATGTCTCACCGGGAGGAATTTGATTATCTCATTACCAATGACTCTCTTGATGCAGCCCTTAAAAAGCTTATAGAAATCGTTGACCAGCCAGTTGTTTCAATAGACTAGAGCGCCCCGAATAAGTTAATATTTCGTGTTCCACTGATATATTTGGTATTTAACACATGGCTCGTATTACTGTAGAAGATTGTCTTGAAAACGTAGACAACCGATTTGAACTGGTTTTGATTGCCGCCAAACGTGCAAGACAGCTTGCCGATGGCATGGAAGCACAACTTCCGCGCGACAATGACAAGGACACCGTTCTGGCCCTGCGCGAGATTGCAGATGGTCTGGTTACTGCAGACATATTGGATGAAAAACCGGAAGAAGACCTAATTGAAAACCTGTTCGAAACTCCGGTGAGCGATGATGCTGAGGTATCAGCAAACGAGGCGACCAATGCGGAAGCCGGTGACACTGAGGAGATGACCGCAGCTAATGCTGATCCCGTCACTGAGGAAACAAAATCCGCCTAAGTCTGAGCCTGTCCCGTCCTTTGGCCCTGGACGGGAACTCAAGTTCAGGGATCTTGACAGTCTGCTAGAGACCTATCTCAGCAAACGAGAGATCTCCACTATTTACCGGGCCTATATCTTTGGTTATCAGGCCCATGCCGGTCAGCACCGCGCCAGCGGTGAATCCTACATCTCCCACCCTGTTGAAGTTGCCCGCATCCTTGCTGGCATGCATATGGATGCAGAAACCATTACTGCCGCCATTCTGCACGATGTGATTGAAGACACCCCGACAGCTAAAGAGCAGCTGGCCAGGGGATTTGGCAAAAATGTGGCCGAGATGGTCGATGGCGTCAGCAAACTGAGTAAAGTCAGTTTCTCTGATAAAGCCGAAGTACAGGCAGAAAGTTTTCGCAAGATGATGATGGCCATGACCCGTGACATTCGGGTGATTCTCATCAAGCTGGCAGACCGCTTGCACAATATGCGCACCCTCGGGGTCATGCATGGTAAAAAGCAACGCCGAATCGCTGCGGAAACACTCGACATCTACGCCCCCATAGCCGGTCGCCTTGGTATGCACAGCTTTAAGCACGAGTTGGAAGACCTGAGCTTCAAGGCGCTCTATCCAAAACGCTACAAGGCCATTGTAAGTTCTATAAAAAAGAGTCGCGGCAACCGTAAAGGCATCCTGAAAAAGATTGAGAACGGGATCCATAAACGCTTACGGCAGGATGGACTGAGCGGCAAAATCACCAGTCGCGAGAAACATTTGTACGGTATCTATCGAAAAATGAAGGACAAGAGCCTGTCCTTCCACGAAGTGTTTGATGTGTATGCCTTCCGCATCGTCGTGGGCAAGGTCGATATCTGCTATCGCGTCCTCGGCGCCCTGCACAGTCTTTATCCACCGATACCAGGCCGATTCAAAGACTACATCGCTATACCCAAATCAAATGGCTATCAATCCCTGCACACGACGCTTGCCTCACCCTACGGCGTCCCCATCGAGGTGCAGATTCGTACCGATGAGATGGACCAGATGGCCGATGCAGGGATTGCAGCACACTGGCTTTACAAGACGGGCAGGGCGCAGAAGCAAACCAGTAAATGGATAACCGGCCTGCTCGATTTACAGAAACAGGCCGGCAACACGAAAGAATTTCTCGAGAACGTCAAGGTGGATCTGTTTCCGGCGGAAGTCTATGTGTTTACACCGCATGGCAAGATCATCGTACTACCTCGTGGTTCCACACCGGTAGATTTCGCTTATGCTGTTCACACGGATATCGGAAATACCTGTGTAGCAGCCAAAATCAACCGCCATTATGTTCCCTTACAAACCCAATTGCGCAACGGCAATACTATCGAGATCGTTACTGACAAGAATGCCATCCCCAGCCCGGCGTGGCTGCATTTCATCGCCACAGCAAAGGCACGCTCCAGCATCCGCCATCATCTCAAGCACCTGCAACGACGCAAGGCCCGTAAACTCGGCAAAGGGCTGCTCGACAAGGCCCTTCAGGAATACAAACTGAAACTGAAGACATTGCCGCCTGAACGCCTTGAGAACCTGTTAAGTGAACTGCAACTGAACTCTGCCGAGGAATTATATGAGGATGTTGGGCTTGGCAACCGTATGGCGCCACTGGTCGCACGCCAGCTGGCACCGTTAATTGATGATGCTGATGGTGAAGCCATAGGACATCGAAATCGAGGCGTCCGTCCTATCGGTATTAAAAGTAACGAAAGCATAGTGCTGCATCTGGCTAAATGCTGTCGGCCTATCCCGGGTGATCGCATACAGGGTATAGCCACCGCTGGCCGCGGCATCGTCATACACAGACCGGATTGCCAAAATATCAGCGCTTTCCACAATAAACCGGAGCACCTGATCGATGTGCAATGGGATCCGGAGTCCGACAACCGGTTCCAGACTAAAATTCGCGTCGATTCAATAAACCGACGCGGTGTGCTTGCTACTCTGGCCGCCAGCATTGCAGAATCTGACAGCAATATTGATCATGTCGATATGGATGACAGGGATGGCAATACAAGCAGTCTGTATTTCCTGATCAGCGTACGAGACACCCGGCATCTCGATGATGTGCTGCATAAAATCCGCAATGTAGAATTTGTGCTGTATGCAACCCGCATTGATGGTTAATCAAAACTTCTATCAATCATTTCAAGGACCCATGAATGAACATAAAAAGCGACCGACATCCTGTCATAACTGACCAGGCGCCACAGGCAATTGGCACATACTCACAGGCAATAAAGAAAGGTACTACTGTATATCTGTCAGGCCAGATACCACTCGTGCCAGACACTATGGAAATGGTAGAAGGCGACATGTCGGCACAGATCCATCAGGTATTCAGGAATCTTCGCGCTGTCGCGCGTGCGGCAGCATCCAGCCTGGATGATATGGTCAAACTCAATGTCTATCTAACAGACCTGGATTACTTCCCACTGGTTAACGAAATCATGGCAGAGTATTTCCAGCAGCCGTATCCTGCGCGGGCAGCTATCGGTGTTTCAGCACTGCCCAGAGGCGCCGGCGTGGAGATGGATGCCGTCATCGAATTAAACACAGATAATGGATAGCACACTCGAATATATATTCTTCCATCAATCCGTATCGGACAAACTTTGCAGCTATATAGATAATCTTGGTATTGCCTATCAAGTAAAAGAGGATGACGACATCATTACAGTCAGCCATGACGATGACCTGGATGACACATTACTTGATAAAATTGAAAATCGCTACGATGAACTGTTCGACGAAGAATCTCGTCTTGTTAATAACCCAGACAACCTGGACGAGGAACTCGAACGGGATGTCGTGGGTGTCGGTGTCGAACTGGCGGATGGCCGGTTGATTCAGGTCCGACTCGCGCCGGGTATAACAAAGCGTATTCTGACTGTGTTGTCGACCGAAGAGCTAAGGGTGATGGCCAATGAAATTGCACTGCAGGTAGAGAACCCGATTGATGGACCGCTTTGTAAAGGCGAAAAGAAGCGCAGCTGAGCCGGAGGAGACTAGCGAATATCTATATAAGGGTTTTTGTTGATAGTGCCGTCTTCTTCTATCATGGCATGTTCATCGGTCTCACGATTAATAATTACCGGCACAGGTTGCTGAAATACCGGGTGGCGAACAAATTTCAGCTCCCAGCCCATACCTTTCATTCTGTCCAGGGCAAGCATTTGATAATCATTAAGATACTCCCGTAAATTGGCCGGCACGGGTATTTTACTGTTTCTTCTATCGTCTTCCATCCAAGCACCCTAAATAAATATATTCTTTTATTTCTTTAATCTGATACACAACTATACATCAAGCATTAGTCCAGGCGTATTTATATCAATATGTGGCATCCAGATGGTTCTGTTGCATGACGACTACAATGCACCAAAGTACATCCTGACGCGCTTTGACTTGAGTAGATGCAGCCCGAGCCCTAACAGTACTATGACGATCCCTGATGCGATCAACCAGTCATTTGCAGGGTGCCTGTAAGCTTTCCATATTGCCTGCCCCATCTCCATTGCTACCCAGGCAGCAGTACCTAATAACAGCACGATTACCATGAGTCGTGCCCAATTTTTTCGCATCAGCAATCCAATAAACAAAAGCGCTGAAATTGCAGCAAGCACGGCAAGTGCGACCACCTGATCTTGTGTGTTATTACGAATATAAAGAATAATCGCGATGATCGTCGATGCAAAGCATGTCAGTCCCAGGCTGACGGTCACCAGCACAACTGCAGGGGGCCATCGCTGGCGCACCGTTTGATCTGCAAAAATTGATTTTGATGATCGCCTGACAACCCACTGGCTGATCCATAGCATTATATGCCCAAGCAGCCAGACACCAACCACTACCGGTAAAAGAACAAGTGCCGGTGGATGACCGCCTTTTGATTGCACTATCATGACTGAAACAGCAATCGCGGCAATCACCCAGATAATGTGCAGAAATCGTATCATCCTTTATGACCAGAGCACTGCTGTTCGTTACTACTGATACAGCTGCGATGTATCAACATATATCCTGTAGTCCCTGATAAGAGAACCATCCATTCTGAAAATGTTGGCAAAAGGAACTTGCAGCTCTGATTCATCGTGCCGCGTATACGTCACCACACCATGACAGATCACGGCATCATTGCTTGTCCATGATTGCTCGATCGTATGAGAAATTCCCGCTATTGAGTCAAAAAACCCGCCAACCATATCATGTACCACTTCCCTGCCGTTCACCGTGGGCATATTGCCAAATGTAAAGTTGCAGCTTTCAGTAAGAAATTCAGTGAAACCATTGGCATCCTTGTTATCTATCGTATTAAACAGCGATTCCATCCTTGTATCATCCAGCATGCTTTTTCCCCGACCTCGCATCAAGATAGGCCTGCTCGGACAGCTTCGACCAGTTGACTACCTTGTCACGAAACTCTGCATAGGATTTATATACCTTTGCAGAAAAGGCGTCCTTGCTGGCAATCTCGGCGACCACTTCATCTGACAGGCTACGTAGTTTTTCCAGCACCTCATCCGGGAAGCGGCGGATATCAACATTGTGCTTATCGATGAGCATTTTGAGCGCATCATTATTTCTTGCCGTGTACTCGGCCAGCATGTCCTGATTGGTGATCTTGCAAGCATTCAATACGATGGACTGCAAATCACCCGGCAGTTTCTCGAGTGCCTGTTTATTGATGATGGCTTCGAGTGTCGTGCCCGGCTCGTGCCAGCCCGGATAGTAGTAATATTTGGCCGCTTTGTAGAATCCAAATGCCAGATCGTTATAGGGGTTTACCCACTCGGTGGCATCGATCGTGCCAGACTGCAAAGCGGTAAACAACTCACCTCCGGGCAGGTTGACGGGAGTTCCACCTGCTCGCTTGAGCACTTCACCACCCAGTCCGGGTATACGCATCTTGAGCCCTTGAAGATCCTCGATACTGTTTATCTGCTTGTTAAACCAGCCACCCATCTGAACACCGGTATTGCCTGCTGCGGCAGGCACAAGCCCAAACTGCTCATATAACTCCCGCCATAATTCCATGCCACCGCCATGGTAAAGCCAGCCATTCATCTCCTGTGCGGTAAGCCCGAACGGCACCGTGGAGAAAAATTGTGCAGACTCATTCTTTCCTTTCCAGTAATAAGCCGCACCATGCCCCATTTCTGCAGTACCACTCGATACCGCATCGAATGTTTCAAACGCAGGCACCAGTTCCCTGGCTCCATAAACCTTGACAGTCAGGCGTCCACCGCTCATGTCACCGATCAGCTGTGCCAGATTGTTGGCACCCGTCCCCAGGCCGGGGAAATTTTTCGGCCAGGTTGTCACCATCTTCCAGCGTACTTTATCGGAAGCATGCACGGCAGGGGCTGCAAGAAGGCTGCTGCCGATCGCTGCACCTGTCAAAGTAGTCTGTTTGATAAAATCACGACGCTTCATTCTTTGTCTCCTTTGAGCTCATTGTCCAAAGACTCCTGCGCACGTGCAAGCAGACGCTGCAGATCATCACCAGGCTCAAATTCGGCAACGCCCATACTGATTGTTGCCTTTTCACCAATGTCATTGTTGAGGCTGGTATGCAATCGGCCAGCTACAAGGCTCGCACCAGAATAATCAGCCTCTGGCATGATCACCATAAACAGTGTCTCATCATAACGGCCAACTTTGTCAGGTATTCGTACCATTTCAGAAAGCAAAACCGATGCGCTGATCAGCACTTCTTCACGTTCTTCATCTGACAATGCAATCAATCCACTTACTTTTATCATGCACACGGACAGCTTGTGGTGGTAGCGCTCAGCCAGCGCCATCATTTCCAGCATATGAATGGTCAAACCGCGCTGATTAGATGTGTGGGTCAATTTATCGATGTTTGGCCACACCTCTTCTTCACTGGCTACCTGTGGTGAATCGATGGATGACACAGATTTCACCTGTGACACCGCTTCTGCTGTGTCGCGTACGAGCAGAAACCAGCCACTCAATGCAACCAGCAGTATGCGTACCACACTGGCGGCCAGCTCTGTGCCCGATACCGTGTTGCCCGCCAGCAGCGTGACGAGGATTACGATGAGTTCGGCTGATACCACAATTCCAAGCAGAAGCTTGAATCGCTGCCACGGCGGTGGTACCTCATTATTCTGGCTTTGCTTTTGGTCCATTGTATTCCCCTACAGCGTTGTGAGTTTGGCGAATGCCATGACCAGCCACTTACTGCCAACCTGCTCAAAATTGACCTGCACACGCAGGTGTTCGCCCTTGCCTTCGATGTTGGTTATCGTGCCATCGCCGAATTTTACATGATTGACCCGACCACCCAGTGACATTCCCTGCTCCTCATGGGCAAACTTAGCCGGTGCATCAGTATAACTGCTTTCGCGAGCAAATCCGGCATGACTGCGTGTCCGGATGTCCTGTAGATTTTCGCGTGGGACTTCGCTGAGAAAACGTGACGGTGCGGTGTAATTCTCGCGACCATACAGCCGCCTGACTTCCGCATAGGACAGATACAGCTGCTGCATGGCACGTGTCATGCCAACATAGCAAAGCCGCCGCTCTTCTTCCAGCCGGGAGGGATCATTGAGCGCATGCTGTGATGGAAACAGGCCTTCTTCCAGACCCGTCAGAAACACCAGCGGGAATTCCAGCCCTTTAGCGGAATGCAGGCTCATCAGCTGCACGCAATCTTCCCAGGCCTCTGCCTGACCTTCACCAGCCTCCAGAGCCGCATGGGCGAGAAAGGCGGCGATGGGATCCATGTCGTCCTCTTCCTCATAATAGAAATTTCGTGCTGCCGTAACCAGTTCCTTGAGATTCTCGACACGCGTCTCGGCCTTTTCACCCCGTGCGTTGGCATGGAACTCCAGCAGGCCGGTCTGGCCCAGCATATGCTCGACCTGCTCAGCCAGTTCCAGATCTGCGATCTGCACTGCCAGTGCATCGATCATCTCCAGAAAGCTGCGCAGGGCATTCGAAGCACGGGCCGTCAATGCGCCTGCCGCCACCAGTGCCGTGGCTGCCTGCCACAGGGTCTGCCCCTGTTCCCTGGCCTGCTGGCGGACGAGATCCAGCGTCCGGTTGCCGATGCCGCGTGTCGGTACATTGACGATGCGCTCGAAGGAGGTGTCATCGTCCGGATTCAGGATCAGGCGCAGATAGGCCAGCGCATCCTTGATTTCTGCACGTTCGAAAAAACGCAGGCCACCGTATACACGGTACGGAATATTGAGATTGAACAGCGCTTCTTCAAAGCTGCGGCTCTGTGCATTGGAGCGATACAGAATAGCCACTTCGGAACGCTGATTGCCCTGCTCGACCCAGTCCTGGATCCTGCCTACTGCAAAACGCGCCTCATCGATTTCATTGAAGGCCGCATACAATTTAATTGGCTCGCCTTCCTCTCCAGCAGTCCACAGGGTCTTGCCCATGCGCCCTTCGTTATAACTAATGACGGCATTGGCGGCATTCAGGATGGTCGTCGTGGAACGGTAGTTCTGCTCCAGTCTGACAACCTGCACTGCATGAAAATCACGCTCAAAGTGCTGGATGTTCTCGACCTGTGCACCCCGCCAGGAATAGATCGACTGGTCATCATCGCCCACTACCATGATATTTGGTTCGCTGCCGATGAATTCCTTCAGCCAGCGGTACTGAATACCATTGGTATCCTGAAATTCGTCTACCAGCACGGCACGGAAACGCTCCTGATAACGTGCACGCAGCGGTTCGTTATTGTGCAGCAGTTCCCAGGCGCGCAGCAGCAGCTCGGCAAAGTCGACCAGTCCGGTGCGCTGACAATACTCCTCATAGGCCTGGTAGACGCGCTTCCACTGCTGTTGCTGGATATCAGGGCTGTCGGGGATGTCGGCAACGCGGCGGCCGGCATCCTTGTGATGGTTGATGTACCACTGGCCCTGTTTGGGCGGCCAGTAGGAATCATCCAGATCCATACCTGCCTGCAGACGCTTTACGACACGCAGCTGGTCATCACTATCGAGAATCTGGAATGTCTCGATCAGGCCGGCCTCCTGCCAGTGGGCACGCAGCAGCCGATGTGACAGACCATGAAATGTCCCCATCCACATGCCTGAGACAGGAAAACCGAGCAGCGACTCAATACGTGAGCGCATTTCTTTAGCCGCCTTATTGGTAAATGTCACAGCAAGAATTGACAACGGTGAATACCCCATGGCCTGCACCAGCCACGCCACCCGATGCGTGAGAACGCGCGTTTTGCCGCTGCCTGCACCGGCCAGCACCAGCGTAGGTCCGGCCTCTGCAGCCACGGCTTCACGCTGTGGCTCGTTCAGTTCATCGAGAATGTGGGAGACGTCCATGATATCCAGTATGGTTTTAACCGCCTGATTATATGTGAATCAGACTGCAGCTTCTCTGCAGGATGAGCGAGGAATAGCAGAATAGGGATCAGGAATTCCTCCTGACGGCCCCTGGATTAATACCAAAGTGCTTCTTGAAAGCCTTACTGAACGATGACTCGCTTTGATAACCACACGTTTCAGCTATTTGGGCAGTAGACCTGTCTGATGTTGAAAGCTGCTCATATGCTACTTGCATACGCCAATTGGTCACATATTCAATCGGTGACACACCAACCAGTCCGTGAAAATATTCTGCAAATGCTGACCTTGACATCCTGGCCTGCTCTGCCAGGGATTGCACTGTCCAGTTGTTTTCAGGTGCATCATGAATCGCTTTAATCACAGGACCGATCCTTGCGTCAAACAACGCTGCAAGATAGCTGCTCTGGCTTCTTTCCTTAGCCAGATAAGCACGCAGTACATGTATAAACAACACATCAGAAAACCTGTCAATTACGGCATCGGACCCCATCAAGCCTGCCCGCGTTTCTTCGATCATAAAACTTATTAATGCCTCAAGTTCAGTAGTGTGGTGCTGTCCACCGCGACTGAGGACAAGATATGACGGTAATGACTCAAGAACAGGATTCCAGCGGGATTGCATGAAATCGATATCACCGCAGATTATTGAAACATATTCACCCTGAGGAGTTGAAGTATACCGATTACGCGGAACATCCCTGGAAGGGAATACACTTTTGTTCGAAAGAGTATGTTCCGCATCATGTGGAAAAATGATCAAATCACCTTCATACAATTGCACAGGCTCCTGAAGTTCCGGCATGTGCAGCCAGCATTCTCCTTCTGCAACGACATGGAATGTTGCTTTACCGGATCCAGCAGTTTCTACGGCGTAATTACCGCAAAAATTCGAATACAGGAACACGCGCGCCTTGAGTCTCAGCATTTGAACAACATTACTTAAAGTATCCATTACTGCCTAAACGACTTGTTTGCTTAGGGAGCTACTGAATATGTCATTCACTTGTCAGCCCTGCCTTATAAAGGCCATCAATGAAATGTTTACGCTGTTCAGGGTCCTTAAAAGGGATAACTTTTTCTAGTCGTTGCAATGAAAGATTGCGCCCATTCATTTTAAGCTGCTCCAGTTGCCAGTCGGCTTCTTCCAGATCACCAAAATGTGCATAGGCCGCAGCCAACCATATACGTGACTCTTCACTTTCCGGGTTGACGTCCAGTGCAAACACAAAGTTTTCAATTGCATTTGGATAATCATGCATATTAAAAAATATTTCACCATGAATCACATTATAGATAGCAGGATATTTTGGATTCAGCCTCATTGCTTTTTGCATGATCTTATCTGCCTGTTTTGGTCTGCCCGCGTAATTTAATGTTGTTGCCAGCAAGCCGTAACCATCTGCAAATCCCGGATCAAGATCTATCGCCATTTGTGCATGTTTTAAAGACAGCTGATAATTGTGTGAAAAGATATCTGCAAAGCCTTTTACCCAATAAACCTGCGGCAACTTTGAATCAATTGAGATGCCTTTATCTGCATACTCATGCATTTTTACCAGCGCTAATTCATCATTATTTGTCCAGCCATGCATATGGTCATAAACGTAGGTCAATGCAAGATTGGCGTAAGCGCGAGCAAACTGGTCATCAAGTTCGATTGCTTTTAAAAAGTCTTCTCTAGCATTAAGCATGCCTTCGCGTGATGACAACCACAAATTTTGCCAGCCGCGTAAAAAATGATCATAGGCTTCGATGCTATTGCTATACTTGTTAGCAAGCCGGTCACGGTCTTTTTCTGTTAAATTGATTTCCAGTGAACTGATAATTTGCTCTGTTACTTTATCCTGGAATACAAAGATGTTATTCAAGCTGCCATCAAAACGATCTGCCCATATGTTTATGCTATTACTTGCATCAATTAAACGGGCAGAAATTCTTACCTGATCACCAAGCTTTCGAATACTCCCCTCAACCACATAATCAGCACCTAGTTCATCTTTTACTGTCCGTATAGTTGCATCGGTATTTTTAAAGATAAATACTGAGTTACGCGCAATAACTGACAGACCCGAAATTTTTGATAGATCGGTAATCAAATCAGCCGTTATGCCATCACTAAAGTAGTCCTGTTGAGCATCATCACTGAGGTTCTTAAATGGTAATACAGCAATAACGGGTTGCTGTGAATTTTTACTCTTATTCTCCGGATAAATGATTTCACCGCTACGCATTAAAAAAAATGCCACAACTGCAAATATAAACAGAATAATAATCTGTTTATAATAAGCTGCAATATTTCTTTTGGTTTTCTTAGTTTCTTGAGAAGCAATCTCCTGAATCGCAGATCCGTTATCAGATTGTGGTGCGGCCCGAACCGGGCTAATAAGCCGATAACCTTTCTTGGGAACTGTTTCGATGTACTGAGGATTACGTGAGTTATCACCAAAAGCTTTGCGCAGCTTAATAATGGCACTGGCGAGAGAATCATATCCCACCACCACACCATCCCAGGCTTGTTTTTCCAGACTTTCTCTCGAAAGCACGTGACCTTGCTGCTTTGCCAGGCAAACAAGTACCGTCATCGCCTTGGGCTCAATCTTGTGCTCTACATCCTTTCTGGAAACCCGCCCAGTGGCAGGATCAACACGCCAGTCACTAACATAAAACGGGGTTTCAGCGTCTATTTCTACTTGCTCTGACATGGTTTTATTCGATTAAAAATTGCTCATCCCAATGATCACTAAATCGTAACTAATTGATTTCTTTATTCATAGAGTAAGCATCGAAAAATCATCAAGATTTCGCCGCAAAGATATTCACAGTTTTTCCTATTATTAGATCGCCAACTAATAACAGGAGAAGAATATGATTGCAACAGCACAAACAATGCAGAAAATGACCGGTAAAGCGCAGCATGCGATAGCTAACCTTCCATCAATAAAGGCAAAAATGAAGGCCACCTGGGAAGATGGAAACTATGCAAAATTTTCTACTTACATGGAGGAAGGCGCCACTGACATTCTTAATGAATGGAATATTAAACGGGATGCGGTCCTGCTCGATATCGGCTGTGGCTCTGGCCAGACAGCAATACCTGCGGCACGATCCGGGATGAACGTGACAGGCATTGATCTTGCCGACAACCTGATTGACTACGCACGTGAGCGCGCGCGCTTCGAAGATTTATCTGCCCGGTTTGATGTCGGCGATGCAGCAAGTCTGCCTTATAACGATAATCAATTTGATGTTGTTATTAGCCTGATCGGGGCAATGTTTGCACCTGAATATAATAAAACTGCCAGCGAAATGGCCCGCGTATGCCAAGCAGGAGGTCGCCTGCACATGGCCAACTGGACACCCGATAGTTTTGCAGCAAGTATGTTCAAATGCGTTGCAAAATACGCACCACCTCCTGCAGGCATTGAATCACCTGCATTATGGGGCGACGAAGTACATGTCATTGAACGACTCGGTGAATTTTTTACTGGATTTAAATTAGAACGCCAGTACTACCCCCACTGGACCTATCCATTTGATATCAAAGAACTGGTACAACTTTTCAGAGAGCAGTTCGGCCCGGTTAAACGTGCGTTTGATTCTCTGGATGAAAATGGCCAAAACGCCTTGCTTACTGATTTGGAAGACATATTTCAGGCACACAACATCGCTACCGACGGAACCACAGAAATTAAAGGCCGCTACCTGAATATCAGCGCAACAAAAAAATAGAACATTACCGGCATCAATAAATTCAATTGAGGAAAATCAAATGAATAAATTAATTGTATTGTTATATGGAATTGTTACTTATGCACTCGGTTCCGGTGCACTTATATATCTCATTGCATTTATATTTAATCTGTTTGTACCACTAACGATTGACGCAGGTGAACCAGGCAACCTGCTTATTGCCAGCACAGTAAATATTGGGCTAATAACGTTATTTGGACTGCAACACAGCATTATGGCAAGACCTGCCTTCAAGAAATGGCTAACGCGATTCTTACCAGAAGCGGCTGAACGAAGCACCTTTTTGCTGGCTACTGCCATCGTCATTTTTACGCTGTGTCTATTATGGCAGCCGATGCCCGAAGTTGTCTGGGAAGCTGACAATGTCATTTTCCACAAGACATTACTGGCTGTTGGCCTGACCGGTTGGGCACTGGTGTTCTATTCAACCTTTTTGATCAATCACTTTGACCTGTTTGGTTTACGTCAAGTGTGGCTGTATTTTAGAGGCAGGGAATATACTCACCTGCCGTTTAAACTCAATTCTTTATATAAGTATGTGCGCCACCCAATAATGACGGGCGTATTTATAGGCATCTGGTTTACACCGGTTATGACTGTTGGGCATTTACTGTTTGCTGCAGGCATGTCAGCCTACATTCTGATTGGTGTGTACCATGAAGAGAAAGATCTGATCAAAACTTTTGGCAGCCGCTATTTAAACTACATTAAATCTACATCCAGGTATATCCCTGTTCCAGGAACGAGCAAGCCCATAAAAAAGAAATCTTTTACAACAGACGTATAACCACCGAGGGCGGACCCTTTTGGACGACTAAACAATAAATTTGGATTGATGAGCATATCATCAATTAGGACATAACTTTATTATTCGATCGTGCGTTACTGACACACGACATATTCACAAAAGATGTGAGGATATAAACATGAAAGCAAGTAAAACTATTTTAGCCAGTGCAGCCTTGCTGGTGGCACCACTTTCTCTGCAGGCAGATGACAGCTTTAAGGATACCTATCAGTTCGGCACCGGTTCGAAAGGACCGATGACACATGAGCTGTCTCTTTCTGATACATACCGCTTTGAACTCACAAGCGCTTATGACAGTCATACAGGACAACCAACCAGCAATGAAAGAGCTGATATTGCTGTGTTTGAAACCAAGCAGGGCTCATCCGAACCAGCTATCCGTGGATACATCGGCATCTATTAATATCAATTATCCGCAGCAACAAGAGCCCGGCCTTAAGCCGGGCTTATAATTTAAAGCATGAGGTGACGATAATGATTTCATTAATAAAAAACGCTGTAGTCATTATAAGTTTTGCGACGTTCATATCGGTAAACGCTGTTGCTGGTCTACCCAACCCGGGCATGTCTGTAGATGCTAATCACACAGCGCTTGTTATTACAGATCCACAAAATGACTTCCTCAGCCCAAAGGGAGTTACATGGGGCGTCGTTGGTAAAAGCGTTACTGAAAACAACACCGTAGCAAACATAGAAAGCCTGCTAAAAGCCGCAAAAGCCAATAACATGCCTGTTTTTATCTCACCGCATTATTACTACCCTACTGATCATGGGTGGCAGGCAGAAGGCGCTCTCGAAGTGCTTATGCACAATATCGGCATGTTCGACCGCAAGGATGCACTAAGCCTGAGTGGATTTGATAATTCCGGGGCTGACTGGCTGGCCGTATACAAGCCGTATATTAAGGATGGCAAGACTGTCATTACGAGCCCTCACAAGATGTATGGCCCGGATAGCAATGACCTGGTATTACAGTTGCGTAAACGCGGTATCAACAAGGTCATCCTGGCTGGCATGAGTGCAAACCTGTGCACAGAGTCACATTTGCGTGAACTGATGGAGCAGGGCTTTGAGGTTGCCGTAGTGAAAGATGCCACCGCCGGCGCACAGGTACCTGAAGGTGATGGCTATCAGGCTGCGCTTGTGAACTTCCGCTATATCGCCAACGCAGTAGTACCTACAGATGTCGCAGTAAATGGCATCAAGAACAGGAGTGAACTCAAATAACGCCAGGCAGGTATTTGTCAGTTATTCCACAGTCACCGACTTGGCAAGATTGCGTGGCTTATCAACGTCTGTGCCCTTGATCAAAGCGACGCGGTAGGATAATAGCTGCAATGGCACGGTATAAATGATCGGTGCTACGGAGTCATCAACGGGTGCGACTTCGATCACGGTCAGGCCGTCATCATCTTTGAAGCCCGCTTCCGGATCAGCAAACACAATTAGTTCACCTCCACGGGCGCGTACTTCCTGGATGTTCGACTTGAGCTTTTCCAGCAGTTCATTGTTGGGGGCTACGGCAATGACAGGCATGTCGCTGTCGATCAATGCCAGTGGTCCATGCTTGAGCTCACCGGCTGGATAGGCTTCGGCATGGATGTAGGATATCTCCTTGAGCTTGAGCGCTCCTTCCATGGCAACCGGATAATGCGTGCCACGACCCAGGAACAGGGCATGATGTTTGTTGGCAAAACGTTCGGCAATTTCAGTAATGCGGGAATCGAGGCTGAGCGCCTCACGAAGTCGGGCAGGCAACGCACGCAGTTCACTGACGATTAATGCTTCCTTTTCTGCACTAAGACTATTGCGCCGGCCAAGTGCAATGACGACCTGCATCAATGCCACCAGCTGGCTGGTAAAGGCCTTGGTGGACGCTACGCCTATCTCGGGGCCTGCATGCGTCAACACGGCCAGATCGGATTCACGTACCAGTGAGCTTTCTGCTACGTTGCAGATACACAGAGAATGCCTGTAACCAATGCTGCGGGCATACTTTAATGCAGCCAGAGTATCGGCTGTTTCGCCAGATTGTGAAATAGTGATCACCAGACAGTCATCGGGTACGACATGCTGGCGATATCGAAACTCACTGGCCACTTCCACACGGCTGGATACCCCAGCCAGCCCCTCCAGCCAGTAGCGAGCAACCAGGCCGGCATGATAGCTGGTTCCGCAGGCTATGATCTGAACACTGCGCACGCCATCCAGTATGCGACTTCCTTCATAACCGAACATGCCATCCAGCAGGTGGTTACCGGACAAACGCCCCTCGAGCGTGTCGCTTATCGCCTGCGGTTGCTCGTAAATTTCCTTCAGCATGTAGTGGCGGTATTCACCCAGTTCAACGGCATCTGCCGACAGGCTGCTGACATGCACATCACGCTCGACAGGATTGCTATTTTGATCAACGATGTCGACTTCACTGCCGGTAATGCGCGCCACGTCCCCTTCTTCCAGGAAGATGAAGTTGCGTGTTTCCATCACTAGCGCGGCGACATCCGAAGCGATGAAGTTTTCTTCCTCACCAAGTCCAATTACCAGTGGACTGCCCTTGCGTGCGACAACGATACAATCGGGTTGCTGGTTCGTTATCACAGCCAGCGAATAGGCGCCTTCAAGTTCTGTGACGGTCTGCTGCATTGCCTTGAACAAATCACCGCTGGCAAGCAGATTTCTGTGTATCTGATGGACGATGACTTCCGTATCGGTATTGGATGTAAACCGATAGTCTTCTTTCTCCTGTTGTTCCCGCAGTGCTTCGTGGTTTTCGATAATGCCGTTGTGTACAAGTGCGACAACATCGTTGCACATATGCGGGTGAGCATTCTTTTCACTGGGCTCGCCATGCGTGGCCCAACGAGTATGGGCAATGCCGATCTGACCGGCAACAGCCGGATTCTGGCGCAGCATTTTTTGCAGATTTTTTACTCGACCAGTGACGCGTTGACGGCGTATACCGCCCTGCTGATCCAGTAGAGCGACGCCAGCCGAATCATAACCACGATATTCGAGGCGCTTCAGGCCTTCGACCAGTATGTCGGTAATGTTTCTGCCTGCGATTGCACCGATAATGCCACACATAATTAATCCTTCTTCTTTATGGGACGTAACCAGCCTTCGATAGATACCTGGGTTGCTCGGCTCAGTGTTAATGTATTGTCTGGTGTATTACTGGTGATAGTCGAACCGGCACCGATTGTTGCGCCCTTGCCGACCGTTACAGGTGCGACCAGCTGGGTATCGGATCCGATAAAGGCATCATCGCCTATGACGGTCTTGTGCTTATAGGCGCCATCGTAGTTGCATGTGATCACCCCTGCACCAATATTGACGCCACTTCCAATTTCAGAATCGCCAACATAAGAAAGGTGGTTGACCTTGCTGCCTTTGCCTATTCGGCTTTTTTTGATTTCAACAAAATTTCCGATATGCGCGTCCTGGGCAACATCAGCCTCCGGTCTGAGTCTGGCATAGGGCCCAATAATTGCGGCGTCCCCTATTCTGGCCTGCTCCAGCACACAGTTTGGCTGGATGACTACATCATTGCCGATATGCATATCTTTCAGGTAACAGTTGGGACCAATCGTCACTCGATCGCCAAGACTAACATCGCCTGCAATAACTACATTGATATCGATGCTGCAATCCTGCCCATGATTCAATGTGCCGCGCAGATCAAAGCGTTCAGGATCATGCAAGGACAGGCCCTGATGCATCAAACGTTGCGCAGACTGCTGCTGGAATATACGCTCCACAGCAGCGAGGTCTACGCGATTATTGATGCCCAGAATCTCATTAGTCTGGACAGGCTGACAGGTCTCAACACCGATACCGTCAGCAACGGCAAGTGAGAAGATATCGGTCAGGTAAAACTCACCCTGCGCATTTTCACTGTCAATCTCGGAGAGCCACTTCTTCAGACGTTTAGCCGGTGCGGCCAGAAAGCCCGTATTGATTTCCCTGACGGCACGCTGCGCATCTGTGGCATCGCTGTATTCCACGATTTCCTTGAAGCGCTGATTGTCATCACGAATAATACGTCCGTATGCCGCTGGGTCATCCAGTACCGCGGTCATCAGTCCGACGGCGTCATGGCCCGCCGCATCCAGCATGGCCTGCAGTGAATGTACGCTGACCATAGGAACATCCCCGTACAGAACCATTACGGTAGAGTCGTCATCAACGGATTCGATCGCGAGCTGCACGGCATGACCGGTGCCGTTCTGCTCAGCCTGCAATACCCAGTTCACATCATCCGCGGAAATACTGTTGCGCAAAACCCCGCCACCAAACCCGTAGACAACGTGCAGACGTTGCGCACCGAGCTGGCGGCTGGTATCCAGAACGTGAGTAAGCAGCGGCTTGCCTGCGAGTTCATGCAGTACTTTGGGCAATGCAGAAAGCATACGCGTGCCTTTACCGGCAGCGAGGATGATGACTTCGAGAGGCGGGGTACTCATGACCCGATAATATAGCGGTTTTTAAGCCGTGCGTCCCAACCGGGGAAGACTCACATCATCGGCGGCAGACTGGGATCTGGATCTGGCGTGCCACGCAGCATTTCATCGTCGGAGGCAGGTCTGATGCCAACGACCGTGACGAGAAAATCGACTGTCTGTTCAGCCAGCGGGTGATTGGCGTCAAAGGTGATTTTGCCGTCTTCAATTCTGGTTACGAAGAATACACGCGACTCGCCTTTATCACTCTCGGCTTCGATCTCTGCACCGATATGGCGAAATTCTTCCGGGACACTGGAGAGGACGTCGGTGAACTGCAGGCTGAGGTCCCGCTCGCCAAAACCTTCTTCAGGAGACAGTGTAATGCTGACTTTGTCTCCAATTGCTTTACCGGCAAGTGCCTGCTCGATCTTCGGAAACAGGTCGACGCCGGAGCCATGCAGGTAGCTGACGGGCAGATCTCGGTATTCAAACAGATTGCCGTTCTCGTCGTTCAGGGTGTAGCTGATGGACACGACCATGCCCTGCTTTACAGTATCAGGCATACAGGAAAGAATTCGGTATCAGAGTTTTTCGCGCAACTTGCGAATCATGTTCAGCTGGGCGATGGCTTCAGCCAGTTCTGCCTGGGCTCGTGCAAAGTCCAGATCGGTCTTGCGATCGACCATGGCTTCTTCGGCCTGACGCTTGGCTTCCAGTGCAGTGGCTTCATCCAGATCGTGTGCCCGGATGGCTGTGTCACTGAGAACGGTAATGACATGCGGCTGCACTTCGAGGATGCCACCCGAGACAAAGTAGGAATCCTCATCCTCGCCATTGCGCACACGTACTTCGCCGGCCTTCAGTTCACCGATCATTGGTGTGTGGCGCGGGTAGATGCCGACTTCACCACTGATCAGTGGTGCGAATACGGCTTCCACAGTGCCAGAAAAGATCTCCTCTTCTGCACTGACGATATCGATATGCATGGTCATGGGCATACTTTACGTCCTCGCAGGCCTGATTTACAGGGTCTTGGCGCGTTCAACAGCTTCATCAATGGTGCCAACCATATAGAAGGCCTGTTCTGGAAGACTGTCGTATTCACCATCGACGATGGCCCGGAAGCCCTTGATGGTGTCCTTGAGTGAGACATATTTGCCGGCCGTACCGGTAAACACCTCTGCCACGAAGAATGGCTGTGACAGGAAGCGCTGGATCTTGCGCGCACGGGATACAATCAGCTTGTCTTCTTCAGACAGCTCGTCCATGCCAAGAATGGCGATGATGTCCTGAAGCTCTTTATAACGCTGCAGGGTCGCCTGTACGTCACGGGCTACATGGTAGTGCTCTTCACCGATCACGTTTGGATCCAGCTGGCGGCTGGTAGAGTCGAGAGGATCCACGGCAGGATAGATTCCCAGCTCTGCGACCTGGCGCGACAGCACCACGGTGGCATCCAGATGCGCGAAAGTTGTTGCCGGAGACGGATCGGTCAAGTCATCCGCAGGGACATAGACGGCCTGAATAGAGGTGATTGATCCGGTCTTTGTAGACGTAATACGCTCCTGTAGACGACCCATTTCTTCGGCAAGGGTTGGCTGATAGCCCACTGCAGAAGGCATACGTCCAAGCAGTGCAGATACTTCGGTGCCCGCCAGTGTGTAACGATAAATGTTATCGATGAACAGCAGCACGTCGCGGCCTTCATCACGAAAGTTTTCGGCAATAGTCAGTCCGGTCAGCGCAACACGCAGGCGGTTACCGGGAGGTTCGTTCATTTGACCATAAACCAGTGCCACCTTGTCGAGCACATTGGATTCGGTCATTTCATGGTAGAAATCGTTGCCTTCACGGGTACGTTCACCGACACCGGCAAACACAGAGTAGCCGCTGTGCTCGATAGCAATATTACGGATCAGTTCCATCATATTGACAGTCTTGCCTACACCGGCACCACCGAACAGGCCAACCTTGCCGCCTTTGGCAAACGGACAGATAAGATCGATAACCTTGATGCCGGTTTCCAGCAGCTCATCACTGGCTGCCTGCTCTGCGTAAGAAGGAGGTGATCGATGAATTGGCAGGGATTCTTCCGCACCGACATCGCCCTTGCCATCAATAGGTGTACCGAGGACGTCCATGATGCGGCCAAGTGTTTTGACACCGACTGGAACGGCGATAGGAGAACCAGTATCCGTTATCGCTAGATTGCGACGCAGGCCGTCCGAGCTGCCCATAGAGATACAGCGAACAATACCGTCACCCAGCTGCTGCTGGACTTCCAGCGTCAAACCGGTGTCATCCACTTTAAGTGCATCGAACACTCTGGGAATGGCATCGCCGGGAAATTCGACGTCAACTACAGAGCCAATGATTTGAACAATTTTTCCAGAACTCATTTCCGGGTTCCTCAAGATTTCAGTGTAAGATCAAAATGTACATATACAGTGTGTCGATTAATCAAGGGCGGCCGCACCAGCCACGATCTCCGACAGCTCCTGTGTAATTGCTGCCTGACGCGCCTTGTTGTATTTCAGATTCAGGTCATCGATCATGTCGCCGGCATTGTCTGATGCAGACTTCATTGCAACCATGCGGGCAGACTGCTCGCTGGCATTGTTCTCCACAACGCCCTGGTAGACCTGCGATTCGATGAAACGAGGCATCAGCGCATCAATGACCTGTTTCGCTTCGGGCTCATAAATGTAGTCCCAGTGATGCGCCAGGTCTTCATCCTGTTCCGCTCCGACCAGTGGCAGGATCTGCAGACTGACAGGCGTTTGCGTCATGGTGTTGATGAACTGGTTATAGACAATATACAGGCGATCCAGATCACCGTTAGCAAAGGCATCCAGCATCACTTTTACGACGCCAATCAGTTGGTTGATTTCCGGGTGGTCGCCAAGATGAGACACGCTGGAAATAATGTTCAGTCCGAAGCGCTTCAGGAATCCCTGTCCCTTGCTGCCGATTGTACAGATATCGACTTCAACGCCCTTTTCATGCCAGTCGCGCATGTCGGACACAGCCATCTTGAGCAAATTGGTGTTCAGGCCGCCACAAAGACCGCGGTCAGTGGTGATGATGATATAACCAACTCTCTTGACCTCTTCACGCTTGTCAAGAAAGGCATGTTTGTACTCGGGATGCGCATAGTGCAGATGGCCTACCACATTGCGAACCTTCTCGGCATAGGGGCGCGCCGTATGCATGCGTTCCTGGGCTCTGCGCATTTTGCTGGCTGCAACCATCTCCATAGCGCTGGTGATCTTGCGCGTGTTCTGCAGGCTCTTGACCTGGGTCTTGATTTCTTTTCCGACTGCCATAATTATCTACCAGGCCTTACCAGGCGTGGTTAGCCTTGAAGTCATCAAGTGCAGCAGCTAATTTGCCCTTGATATCATCGTTGTAGTCACCCGTTTCATTGATAGTGTCTATCAGTTCTGCCTGGCTGGATTTCATGTAGGCATGCAGCGCATCTTCGAAATCACGCACTTTGTCGGGGTCGACATCGTCAAGATAACCTTCATTGGCCGCAAACAATGAGGTGGCCAGAAGTGCTATGGATATAGGTGCGTATTGTGGCTGTTTCATTAACTCGGTTATGCGCTGGCCCAGTGCGATCTGCTTCTGGGTTGCTTCATCGAGGTCCGAGGCAAACTGTGCAAAAGCAGCCAGCTCACGATATTGCGCAAGCGCCAGACGTACACCGCCGCCGAGCTTCTTGATGATGTTCTGCTGAGCGGCACCGCCGACACGTGACACTGACAGACCCGCGTTGATGGCAGGACGAATACCGGCATTGAACAGATCAGTCTCAAGGAAGATCTGGCCGTCGGTAATGGAAATTACGTTGGTCGGCACGAAAGCGGAAACGTCACCGGCCTGCGTTTCAATAATGGGCAGTGCTGTAAGTGAACCCGTCTTGCCTTTGACTTTGCCACCGGTTAGTTCTTCTACATATTCAGCATTCAGGCGCGAGGCACGTTCCAACAGGCGTGAGTGCAGGTAGAATACGTCACCGGGATAGGCTTCACGGCCTGGCGGGCGTCGCAGCAGCAGGGATACCTGGCGATAGGCCCAGGCCTGCTTGGTCAGGTCATCATAGACGATCAGGGCATCTTCACCCTTGTCACGGAAATACTCGCCCATCGTACAACCGGTGTAGGGGGCGAGATACTGCAATGCAGCCGCTTCGGCTGCGGTGGCTGCCACGACAATGGTATGTTCCATCGCGCCGTATTCTTCCAGCTTGCGCACTACGCCGGCGACCGATGAAGCCTTCTGGCCGATGGCAACGTAGATACAGAAAATACCGGTACCTTTCTGATTAATGATGGCGTCAATCGCTACGGCTGTTTTACCGGTCTGGCGGTCGCCGATGATCAGCTCGCGCTGACCACGACCAATTGGCACCATGGCATCGACCGATTTGAGGCCGGTCTGGACAGGCTGGCTGACCGACTGACGTGTAATGACGCCGGGCGCCACCTTTTCAAGCGGATCGAAGCGTTCTGCCTTAATCTCTCCCTTGCCATCGATAGGGTTACCGAGGCCATCGACGACACGACCCAGCAGTGCCTCACCGACCGGCACTTCCAGGATGCGGCCGGTACATTTGACGCTGTTGCCTTCCTTGAGGTGCTCATATTCGCCCATGATTACGGCGCCGACTGAATCACGCTCGAGATTCATGGCCAGGCCATAGACATCGCCGGGGAATTCCAGCATCTCGCCAAGCATGACATCGCTGAGACCGTGGATACGGACAATGCCGTCGGTCACACTGACGATCGTACCCTCGGTACGTGCTTCGACGGTGGTATCAAAGTTTTCGAGCCTTTTCTTGATCAGCTCGGAGATTTCAGATGGATTAAGCTGCATGGCCGCTTTCCCGTTAACGTGTTAGGTATGAAGTGAGATC